>ERZ1090878.8-NODE-8-length-118498-cov-8.889635_pt1 | contig 118498 bp, 116 predicted proteins | sample MGYA00478473_ERZ1090878 | MGnify/ENA primary metagenome ERZ1090878 (study PRJEB33644, sample SAMEA5815720) | chicken gut metagenome | biome: Chicken; feature: Gastrointestinal Tract; material: Caecum | place: Ireland | collected 2019-01-01 | study: A study of the... | reverse complement strand
GGTGGGATTCGAACCCACGAGCCCGTGAGGACTACCTGATTTCGAGTCAGGCCCGTTATGACCACTTCGATACGTCTCCATGTATTTTGCGCGCTATGTGTCTGCTACTTTTTTGGGCCACCACACGACGCGCCAAACAAAATATGGAATTTAAGAATGCCTGCAATCTCCAAGGATGCCGGTTTGTCGCAGTTCTGTCCCCTAACAGTGTATGGATTGGGAACCATCCGGCGACAGCTGCTTCTTTATGTGCAGCAGACGGCAGAATATATTCATTGTATGCCATTTTCATCAAAAAGTCAAGCCTCAATTTTTGCAATACTTGACGATTTTGCGAGATTTCGTTACAATGAGGAAAGCTATAGGACTTTGATGCAATTGAGGGATCATATATGAACCAACGTAAACAGGCAGCAGAGGCAGCGGCTTCCCTGTCGATCTATCGCGGTATTCTAAATCGCACCGTTCCCCACGCCTTTTACCGCCTGCTGTGGGCGGATACGCGCGAAGGCTTTCTGCAAGCATGGGGGCACTTTTTTGCCGTTTTGTGTGAGCGGGAATGCAGCGAAAATTTTGCCGGCCACCTAACCAGTACTGCTTTATATGATGAAAACGCTTTCTCACTCGCCGCAGCGGCCAAACAGTCGACGTTTCCGCCCTCCATGCTGGCTGCCGTCAAGCGCGACTTGCAAATTATTCTCCGTCTTTCCCGCCTGACACCTGAAGACCTGTTGGAGGACTGTGAATTTGAAGATTTGCCGCCGCTCCCCCGCTGGGAAACTGGCAAGCCGGTGGATGCAATGACTGGCACGCCCGATGTGTATGTACATCAAATGGCGGAATATTACCGCCACAATGGCTGCGGCATGTACGCGCGCTACCGCGCCTTCATCTGGCGCGATAAAAAGATCCTGCCGGTTGCGCATCCCGATCCCCAGAAGCTTTCCGAGCTGAAAGGGTACGAGACGCAGCGCAAACTGGCAATCAGCAACACCGTCGCGTTTCTGAAAGGTCTGCCCGCCAACAACTGCCTGCTTTATGGGGACCGCGGCACTGGCAAATCCTCGACTGTGAAAGGATTGCTCAACGAGTATTACACCGAGGGCCTGCGTGTCATTGAGATGCCCAAGGAGTATTTGATGGACTTTCCCTATTTGGTCGATCAGATCGCCACGGTACCGATGCGGTTTATCATTTTTATCGATGACCTGTCCTTCTCCTCGCAGGACAGCACCTATGCGGCGCTCAAGTCCGTGCTACAGGGTGGCCTGGCTGCCAAACCGGACAACTCCCTGATCTATGCCACCTCAAACCGCCGCCATCTGCTGCGCGAAAGCTTTTCGGATCGCGATGGTGACGATGTGCACCGCAATGATACCATCCAGGAAAGCCTGTCCCTCTCGGATCGCTTCGGCCTGACGATTAACTTTATGAACCCCGATAAGGCCGCCTTCCTGGATATTGTCGATCAGTTGGCCGCACTGCACGGCCTTTCCGCCTATATTCCGGATCTGGAGGCTGGCGCCGAGCGTTGGGCTACCATGCACGGCGGGCGTTCCCCGCGCGTTGCGCAGCAATATATCCGCGATGCAGTGGCACGCATCCAGATGGGGCAGCCGCTGGTTGATCTGTGAAAGCACAATACCGCCCAGCGCGGGGCGCGTCTGTGAAAGATCAACTTTGCTTGCGTGATTTCCCATAACGGACCGGGCGCCCTGCTTCGAAAATCGATCAGTAAAACGTCTCAGGAAGGAGTGTCGTGTATTATGTCCATACAGAAACGAATTGCAGCAATTGCAGCGAGCGTTCTGCTGCTTGTGCCAGCACTGGCTGGCTGCGACTTTGGAAAGAATGCCGCCTCTGCTGTGGCCGCCGCCAAAGACTGGCCCGCAACGGTAAATGGCGTCACTATCTCGTCAGAGCCGAAAGGCGTTGCCGTGGTCTCGGCAAACCTGGCTGATGTGGTTCTCTCGCTTGGGTATGAGACACAGCTCAAAAGCAAGACGGAGGATTGCACGCAGGAGGCCCTCTCCACGCTGCCGAATGTGCCGGCAGATCAGGTTGACAAAGTCAAGGCGGAGGGCGCCACGTTGCTATTGACGGATCAGAAATTAAGCGACTCTTTGCAGTCCTCTTATCAACAGGCGGGCATCTCCGTCGTCGTGATCCCCGCTGCGCAGAACCGCTCCGGGCTGACCACTCTGTATCAGGCAGTCGGCACTGCGATGCGCGGCGCAACGACGGGAGCGGAAAAAGGAAAAAAAGCGGCGGAAAGCGTCTTCATCACCATCGACGATGTGACGCGCATGATTCCGAAAAGCAACGTGGTGAAAACAGGTGTTTATCTCTTTGACACAGACGGTTCAGTCGCCACAGGCGACATGATGGCCGGAACGCTGCTGGACGCGGCGGGGATAACCAATATCGCCAAAGACAATACCGGCGGCAAGCTGGATCTGGACGCCATAAAACGCAGCAACCCCGAGTATATCTTCTGCCCCACCGGCTTGAAAGCGAAGCTGGCTTCGACAGACGGCTATAAGGATCTCGACGCTGTCAAAAACAACCAGGTCTTTGAAATGGACCCGAATCTCATGAAACTGCAGGGCGAAGGCATGTTGGATGCTGTCACCTATATGGCGGGCATTGCCTATCCGGAATTGCTGAAGACCACCTCGTCCTCGACCAGCAGCACGGCTTCCGGCACATCGACCGGCGCCACCATTCCAAACAGCACGATTCCCGCCGGTACGACGCTGAAGGCGGATGACCAAAACGACAACGTGCTCGCCATGCAGAACCGGCTCAAGGATCTCGGCTTTATGTTCATGAACCCCACGGGCCTTTATGGAGACGGCACCACACAGGCGGTGAAGGACTTCCAGCTGCAAAACGGAATGGACACGACCGGTATTGCAGACCCCGATACACTGGAGAAGATCTTCTCCAAAGACGCCATTCATGCGGATGGCTCGACCGATGCGGAAAACAGCGCTTCTTCGGATGCTTCGCAGGCATCCTCCGCGCCCGCGGATGACGCGGGAGATCCAAACCAATAAATAAACGCACCCCCCTATAATCAAAAGGCGAAGCGAGCATTACCCACAGGGTTGCCCGCTTCGCTTTTTGTATTGGTGCGAAAAGAGGGCCAAAATTATACCGAGCCGTGCAGCGTGTTATCGAAGTGTTCCCTCTAAGATTTCATCGCGAGCAACGCCGCGCCCAGCGCGCCGCAGAGCTGATGCTCCGGCACCACCAACAGCTTGGTACCCAATTTTTCAGAAATGGCGCGGACCACTCCGGCATTGCTCGCCACACCGCCGGTCATCATGAACCGTTCAGTGGGATCCACACGAGCGGCCAGGGCTGCTGCCTTGCTGGCGACCGCATTGTTCAGGCCGTGGACAATATCCGCTGTGCGCTTGTTCTGGGCGATCAGCGACACCACCTCGCTCTCCGCAAACACAGTGCACATGCTGCTGATGGTGATGTCCTCTTTCCAGTGAAGGCCAATCCGGCTCATTTCGTCCATCGAAAGCTCCAGCGTGCGCGCCATCATCTCCAGAAAGCGTCCGGTTCCTGCAGCACATTTGTCGTTCATCGCAAAGGTGCGCACCGCGCCGTTTTCATCGATGCGGATGGCCTTGCTGTCCTGCCCGCCGATATCAATGATCGTACGCACCGAAGGATCCAGGAAAAACGCGCCGCGCGCATGGCAGGTGATTTCCGTCACCTCACGGTCGCCCGCACCGATATAGGCGCGACCGTAACCAGTGGCCACCAAGTCGGTCAAATCCTCCCGGCGGAGATGCGCCTGCGCCAACGCCTGTTCCAGTGCAGCCCGCGCGCCCTGGGCCGCCCGCGCGCCGGTCGCTACAATGGCGGAGCCGGCGATCTTGCGGTTGCTATCCAAAATGACGACATTGGTGGTTGTCGATCCGCTGTCGATCCCGCCATAAAACCGTGTGCCCTGCTGCTGAGGCAGCTTTGCATCCGCTTTGGAGGATTTCTGCGGCAAACGTTCCGCAAACGCCTCCACGCGGGTTTTCAACTGGCCCTCTGCGCCCAGCGTACCATCTGTCTCCAGTTTTAAAAGCGGAAGCTTCGTCTGCTTTTGCAGACTGGCATATTCAAAGTCATAATAATCGCAGAACTTCACCGTATGATAGAGGATTCCGCGGCAATACGGGTCCTCCAGCAGGACGCGCCGCGCCGCAATATTCGTCATGCGCATGCAGGGCACCTGGTCGAGTAAGGCGCCCGCATACCAGTCCAAAAACGCGTCCAGATCCAGCTCCTGCGGCGGGGATGGCAAATTTCGGGTGCCCGTACAGGTCAGGTCTCGCAACGGCAGCGGCAGCGACTGCCGCAGCATCTGCAAAAGCCCAGTGCCAGCGCGCGCGCCCAGAAGCGCGAAGTATGGCTCCCCCGCCTTTGCCGGTTCTTTCTTCTGGAATGCCGCCAGGCAAGCAGCCAGATCAAACGGCCGGCCATACCGTGCCGTACAGTCCGCAAGCAGCCGGCGCATCTGCTGCACCAACCGCTTGCGCGCGCAGGGACTATCCTCATGCGGCAAATCGAGCATAAAATAGAGATTGCTACGCTTCTCCTGCAAAACGTCGCAAGTGCGGCGCATGGAGTCACAGCAATTGGTGAATAGGAAGCCGCGCTCCGGCGACTGCAGACAATCCTCCATCAAGGCCCGCGAGAAGCTGCACAAATTGCGGTGGGAAAGGCGGTCTGCCTCATCCAGATTGGCGGCTTCCGGGTTTCTCTTTTCACAGGAAAGCCCAAACCCGGCAAGCAGCTCCACCGGCGCATATTTACAGGTATAGGCAATCATTTGCTCCCCTCCAACAGTTCCAAAAACGCTTGCATGCGCGTTGTCATTTGACCGGGTGGACAGTTCGCACGGTCACAGCCGTCCCCATCCAGAACCAGCGTCGGGAACCCCGCCTTTTCCAGCTGCTCCTTCCCCATCTGGCTGGCTCCGTTTGTTTCGCGGCAGCCCCAATGGCAGAACCAGACGACGCCGTCCGCCTGCATGGCCTTCGCCTGCGCCAAAACCGCATCGATGCGCCGCTGCGCAGGGCCATTGAAGTGATTTTTCACCAGGCGGTAAGCCATGGCCTCCCAGGGGTCCGCTGGCTCTATCACAGGCGGAGCGTCAAAACAGACGTCTGTCGCGAGTATCTGACAGTCCGTAGAAAAATCCAGCAAATCGATCATGGCGCTGTCGAGGTTCGGCAATGTGTGTACCCACAACAAGCGCTTCTCCTTTCCGCGCGCAGGCGCGGCCTTGGCCTCCTGCAAAAGCAGCTGCACGAAATGTTCCATCTCCGGCGTGCCAAGAAGCGTATGCAACGCAAAGATCGCGTACATCTCCGAGGTCATCTCGTCCGGCATGGATTTCTGTGCGCGCTGCGCCAGATAGTCCCGGTATACGGACAACGTCGCGCCGCTGCGCCGGACCGCCTGCCGCAAAATCTCGTCATCCAACGGATGGCCGATGATTTTTTCGATCTGTAAGGCGATTTCACGCAGCTGCTCCGCGACTTGCTGCACCGCCTCTTCGGTCGGATAAAATGGCACATCGATGACAAAATGCGGGAGATCATAAAATTCCGCCAGACGCCGAAAGGTCAGTAAATTGGCGTCGCAGGCGAGCGTTGTATTCAAAATAAAGCGCGGCACCGGCAGCACCCCCGTCTCTGCCGCACCGATGACCGTTTTGTGATAGGAGCAAAACGTCTCCGGCACGCCGCCCCGTTCCGCGTCATCAATAAAGCCGCGCTCCGCGCCCGCACCAGCCAGATAACAAGACATGCCTTCCACAAACATCGGCGCCAGGCCAAACGCCTGCAAGATTTCGCATGGCGTAAACAGGCTGACCATCGCGCACGTTTGCGGATGGTCAAAAGCCCGCAGAATTGCCTGATTGGATATCTGTGCCATATAGCGGCGCGCGGGCGATGTCTTTTTGATAAAGTGGCGGCCTGCCCAGCCATTCAAACGAAATCCGGCCGTCAAAAGACGCCGCGCCATTTTCGGATTTTCGGCAAGGCATCCATCGACAATCTGCCCAAATTTTTCGACTACTGGATTCATCAAAAACCCCCTCATGTGTTCGGACTAAGGTTCAGTATAGCGCAAACAGGCCCGCAAGACCATAGATGATCCTGCGGGCCTGTCCAAAAACCGGACAATGCCGACGGATTGTCCCTCAAAATGCCAAAAAGCGCAGATAACTCTCCACCATCGACTCTAAGACGCGCACGCTCGCCGCCGCATCCCCCGGCACCTCCAGCGAGTGGTTTGCCCCGGGGCAGATGTGCAGCGTCACGCCGTGCAGCAGAGCCATCTGATGACGCACATCCGCGGACAGATAGGGGTCCATCGTGCCGGTCGCCGCCTCGCAGGGGGCCGCCTCCATGTAAGGCATCGTTTGATTCAGCGGCGTCAGGTAAAAATTACGCACCGCCCGCCATTGCAGCTCTGCGGAGAGCGCGCCCGCCACCACCGTGCCGAAACTTTTGCTAAAAAAGACAAGCTCCGTATAATGGCGCCGCTCCCGCGCCATGTGCACCGCATCCCGCGCTGCCGACAATGCGGACGGCAAGCACGCTGCTACGCTGTGTGCAAGCGCTGCTTTATCCCATGTGGGCAGATCGGCCGGATAGAAAATCGGAAGCACGTCATAGCCAAACTGTTCCGCTGCACGGCGCGCATAATGCAAGAGCGGTTTATCGCAGCTATAGCCAAAACCCGGAAACAGCACAGCCAATTTACGCGGCCGCGCCGTCCGCTCTTCCCACTGCGGTTGTGGAAACACCATATAGTACGATTCCGTGTAATGCCCCTGCCGGACAGTCACCAACGGTGCGCCCCACTTTTCCGCCATTGCCGTGCATCTCCCCTTCGATAATTTCCGTTTTATTATAACACAGGCGTTTCCTGGCGTCCAGCCGGGGAAAATGTGCCAGATACGCCAAAAAGCGCACCTCTCCGCATGAAAACGGGGTGCGCCTTTTAAACAAAGCCGTATCGATTAGTCCTGGAACAGAGGTGTGGAAAGATAACGGTCGCCCGTATCCGGCAGCAGGACAACAATGGTCTTCCCTGCATTTTCCGGACGTTCGGCAAGTGCGGTTGCCGCCCAAACGGCTGCGCCAGCGGAAATACCGACCAGAAGGCCCTCTTTTTTTGCCAGCTCCTTGCCAACCACAAAGGCCGCTTCATTTTCGACCGGAATCACTTCATCATAGATGTCGGTGTTCAGCGTCTTGGGCACAAAACCTGCGCCCAGGCCCTGAATCTGGTGCGGTCCGGAATGGCCTTTGCTCAGGACCGGGGAGGAAGCCGGTTCCACCGCGATGACCTTCACCTTCGGATTCTGCTCCTTCAGGTATTCGCCGACGCCGGTCAGCGTTCCGCCTGTGCCAACGCCCGCGACAAAGATATCGACCTGGCCGTCAGTGTCCTTCCAGATCTCCGGGCCGGTGGTCGCCTTATGCGCGGCCGGGTTTGCCGGGTTCACAAACTGCCCCGGAATAAAGCTGTCCGGAATTTCTTTTGCCAGCTCATCTGCCTTGGCAATGGCTCCCTTCATGCCCGCAGCGCCGTCCGTCAGCACCAGCTCCGCACCATACGCCTTCAGCAGGTTCCGGCGCTCCACGCTCATGGTTTCAGGCATGGTCAAAATGATACGGTAGCCGCGCGCCGCTGCGACACTCGCCAAGCCGATGCCGGTGTTGCCGCTGGTCGGCTCAATGATGACAGATCCGGGCTTGAGCTTACCGGTTTTTTCCGCGTCATCGATCATTGCCAGTGCGATACGATCTTTGACGCTGCCAGCCGGGTTGAAGTATTCCAGCTTCGCGACGATTTTTGCCTTGAGGTTGTGTTCCTTCTCGTAATTCTTCAGTTCCAGTAACGGAGTGTTGCCGATCAGTTCCGTCAGACTTTGATGAATATTGGCCATCGCATAATTCCCTCCACGTCTCAAGTTTGTTCGCATATAAATCATATATATTTAATATGCTTTACATTATAAGCCGCCCCTATCCAAAAGTCAATGGGACAGATCTCGATTTTTAAAAAATTTTCGACATTGCGGCAAGCGACGATGCTTGTAATTGTCTGAGATTGATGCTATAATAGCATCGTTTACTGCAGATTAGGGGCCATTAGCTCAGTTGGTTAGAGCAGCCGGCTCATAACCGGTCGGTCCGGGGTTCGAGTCCCTGATGGCCCACCAAAGTTGGACGCATGAAAAGCGTTGGGAGTTTGCCGCGAGCCTGCTTCCGACGCTTTTCGCTCTATTTCTTTTATTCAAAAGGAAGCGTGGCGTGTTTATTTTCCGAAAAGGCCTGAAAAGTCGGAATTTTTTTGCAAAGTACTTGACATGCCTTTTAAAAATATGGTAGAATAAGTCTCGCGTTCATGTGATATGGAGAGGTGTCCGAGTGGTTTATGGAGCTGGTCTTGAAAACCAGTGATCCCGCAAGGGACCAAGAGTTCGAATCTCTTCCTCTCCGCCAGCCAATCATTTATATTTTTGATATATTCACCTATGGAGAAGTACCCAAGTGGTGAAGGGGCTCCCCTGCTAAGGGAGTAGGTCGGGAAACCGGCGCGAGGGTTCAAATCCCTCCTTCTCCGCCAGACTGAGTCTGGACGCCAATCGCGTTCCAGACTCAGTTTTTTTGTCTTTTCTTTTTGTGCTTTCAGTGGGTATCTATTTTGTAATGGCGAGACAAAACATGGTGACAAAATTCGATGTCCAAGTGGCTTGTTCAGCAAAATAAAAAGCAAACGTGCTTTTCGGGTAAAATTCCGGAAGGCCCGTTTGCCGCAGATGGCGAAGTTTTTATTCGATGTGCATCGCGCCTGCTTAACGACGAAACTTTATCTATGTTGTCTGATTGTGCCATTCCTTGCGGGATGGTTTTTCTTTACTGGCAAGTCACGCCAAATAGCTTATAGGTATTACCTAGGTATTGCCGTTAATGTTGCGGTAAACGCCGATCGTGCCGCCGGAACCCGTGACGGTCAGGCGGCAGTAATACAGTCCTTGGGCGTCTGGATAGGCATCTTTGACGATGCTCGTTTGCAGCATCTCGCCGTCTGCCGTGTTAAACGTAAACGTGGCGTTCGGGTCGTCAGGTTTGACCCAGAAGATGTAACTGGCGCCGACTTTCCGGTCAATGCCGACTATCGTATCGCAAGTCAATGAACGCGGGACAGCCTTCATCGTGAAGAACTTGACGCCATTTACATAGACGCCTGTGGTTTCGTTTTCACTGCCCGGCACGCCCAGACCATAGAGCGTATAGATGCTGTAGTGCTCAAAAATCTGACGGCCAGTAGTTTTCTACCGTCAACGGGCGTACCAGAAAAGGATTGATTGTAAAAGAAAACTGGCTGTAATCATTTCGTTGCGGCAGCGAAAGAAATTAATTCTTTTCAAAAGCGCTCTCCAGCGTTATTATAGGGATGTACTTGAGCTTGCAAAGACGCAGCGTGTGTTTTTGCAGGCTCTTTTTCTCTTGCAAGAGATATTCCTTATATCATGAACTTAAAAGCGAGGGCAAATCGTATGGCAAAAATAAGTACTGTTAAACCGGATAAGAAGCTGTTGGGCGGCCATGAAATGATTAAAGTCGCTGCGATTCAGGCGCCGCAGATTGTTTTTAATAAAGAGAAGTCCATTGATATTGCATGTAAGAAAATCAAAGAAGCTGCCGAAAACGGTGCAAAACTGGTTGCTTTTTCTGAAAGCTATATTCCTGTATTTGCCGCTTATTATTCCAGCACATATAACAGCAAGGCGGATGAGTGGGCATTGTGGAATATTGGATTGCAGAAGAATTCCATTGTGATTCCCAGCGATGATACAGACAGGATCTGCCAGGCATGCAAAGAGGCTGGCGTTTACTGCGTGATGGGCGTCAATGAACTGGATGATGAGGAAGGTGTAAGAACTTACTATAACACGCAGATTATTTTTGGCGCTGACGGAAAGATTCTTGGAAGGCACAGAAAAATTAAACCTACTTACAATGAAAGAGTTTACTGGGGAGAAGGCGATGGAAGCGATCTTGGCGTGTATAAGACCGATATCGGACGTATCGGGTCTTTAATCTGCTGGGAGCATCATACAGCCTTGATTCGCGTTGCCCAGATGCTCTTTGGAGAAGAATTTCACATTTCCAACTGGCCGGGAACCTGGAAATTCCATGGCGAAAGAATGGCGATGGCCAATTATGACCCGCAAGCCTACGGCTGTGACGGAACCCTGGCGGCAAGGGAATATGCCTTCGAAGCTGGATGCTTTGTCATCAGCGTTCACGGCCTACTGCGGGAGCAGGATTTTGAGCCGGAATATAAAAGCCTGATTGGCAGCCCCGATCTGCAGTTTGATTATGCAAACGGCGGCAGCTGCATTATCAATCCTTTTGGTGAATTTATTGCGGCACCTGTTTTTGATGAGGATACCATCATCTATGCGGACTGTTACGCCAATGAAATTCGGGCCGCCAAGGCATTCTTCGATGGTCTCGGCCATTATTCCAAGCCATCGGTTGCCAAACTGCTGGTGAATACAGAGCATGATAAAAACCTGAATCTTGTCACCAATGCAAATTATATTGTTCCCAATTATCAGCAGTTAAAACAAATTTCCGAACAGTATGAGGTAAAACTCGAAAAGCTCGAAAAGCTCGCGGATTATCTCGAAAAAGCAAACAAATAAATCCTGAATTTGTACAGAGGCAGCTCCCCAGGGGGCTGTCTCTGTACGAGCATTTAAACAGGTCCTGAGGTTAAGCATGAATGTAAAATATTTAAGTTATTTTTTGATCGTATATAAGCTTTGTAATTTAAGTAAAGCCGCAGAAGAAATTCATATTTCCCGCCAGGCGCTGGGTAAAATTATAGCTGAGGTGGAAAACACTTTAGGAAAGCAGCTTTTTACCCGGACCACAAACGGGCTGATTCCAACACCGACGGCTAAAGAAATCGTTCCACATGTGCAGAAGCTTCTTGATGAATATTCCAGTATGTTTAACAGTAATCTTATGGAGAATTTAAAAGAGCGCAAAGTGACAGTCTGCACATTCGATGCTTTAACCCAGGTTTTTTCCAATGATTTTTTCGATCAGTTTATCGGAAGCCATCCAGATATTGTTATCAATATGGAAGAGACGACTGATAAGGCTGCTAAAGAACAGTTACTTCTTCATAATTGTGATTTTTCCATTGTCAGTGATGCTGTTGATTATACTGCGTTTAATTATACATGGCTCTTTTATGCTCCTTACGGTATTTATATCAGCAAGGATCACCCTTTGGCTCAAAAAGAAAGCATTTCATGCAGGGACATTTTAACTGAAAAGATCATTGGAAAAACACAGAAGCTCAGTTACTATATGCGCGATCTTGATTTAGTATTTCGAAAGGGGCAGTCTTTCAATTTTATTCTGGAATTAACCAATAATGGCGTAACCAGGAACCTCATTAAAACCGGAAAATATATCGCAGTTGCCTGGGATTACACATTATTTGCCGATCTTGATGATTCGATCATTTTCCGTTCAGTTCCAGATATGGGGAGCGGTGGAATGAATGTTTATCTGATCGAAAACCCCAACACACGATTAACCGATAAACAGGCCATTTTTAAAAATTATCTGATTGACTGGTTTGAAGGACAGCGGGCTGACAAAAATCATCAAATATAAAACTTGAAGCTTGCGTTTCTGGCTATTTGGCTGACAGCAAAACAGTCACCTGTTCAATAGACAACATGCTCCGCCATCATTGTAAAAACGCTTGGCAGCGAAAAGGACCCGTCTCAGAATTCTCGTTCTGCGACAGGTCCTTTTCCAATTTATTTTTCCGATTTATTTTGATTCAAAGAAAGCCTTGATGCCCTGATAAGTCATATATTCGTCGATCTTGCTCGTGACTTCAAACGGCGCGTGCATCGAAAGCACCGGCACGCCGACGTCAATGACATCCACGTTCAGATTGGCAATATACATGGCCACTGTACCGCCGCCGCCGGCATCCACACGGCCCAGTTCGCCGGTCTGCCACAGCACGTCGTTTTCATCGAACAGCCGGCGGATTTCGGCGACAAACTCCGCTGTGGCCTCGCTGGTGCCTGCCTTGCCGCGGGCACCTGTATATTTACAGACACCCACGCCGCCATTGAGGTAGGTCGAATTGTTGGCTTCATAGACATCCGGATAGTTCGGATCATAAGCCGCCGTCACATCCGCGGAAAGGCAGCGTGACCGGCTAAGTACATGGCGTACCGCCACACCGTCCGCCTCTGCAAGGTCTTCAATAAAGTAGCGCATAAAGGCGGAATGCAGGCCGGTGTTGCCGTCACTGCCAATCTCCTCGCGATCCGCCAAAACGGTCAGCGTTGTGCGGTAAGGCGTCTTGGTTTTCACGGCAGCCATCAGTGCAGCATAAGCGCAGGAGCGGTCATCCTGACCATAAGCGCCAACCATGCTGCGGTCAAAGCCGATATCCACCGGCTGCGCCGCAGGGACAAATGCGATGTCCGCGCTGACGAAATCTTCCTCTGTGATGCCGAATTGCTCGTTGAGGATCTGAAGCACATGCAGCTTGACAAGGTCTTTTCCATCCTCCGAACCCGGCAGCGGCCGGCTTCCGGCCAGAATGTTGAGCTTTTCTCCCTCAACGCCTGTGCCAAGGGATTTTTTGACCTGCTCCGATGCCAGATGCGGCAGCAAATCCGTCACCGTGAACTGCGGCTCGCCAGGGCGCTCGCCCAGGGTAATATCCACTTCAGAGCCGTCCTTCCGGCAGATGCGACCGTGCATGGAAAGCGGGATCGTCGTCCACTGATACTTCTTGATGCCGCCGTAATAATGCGTCTTGAGCTCAGCCAAGCCGTCCTGTTCATATACTGGATGGGGCTTTAAATCCAGGCGCGGATTGTCGATATGCGCGGCCGCAATGTGCAGGCCCAGCCGGCAGCCCTCCGTCCCAATTACCGCCAGCATTAAAGCCTTGCCGCGGTTATTGACATAAACGCGGTCGCCCGGCTGATAGGTGGCGTCGCGGTTATAGGGCTCAAAGCCCGCCTCCTCCGCAATGCGGATCGCCGCCCGCACCGCTTCGCGCTCCGTTTTGGCCTCAGCCAAAAATGCCTTGTAGCCCTCACAGAACGCGTCTGCCTTTTTGATCTTTGCGGCACTGAGCTTGCCGGCTCCGTTTGAACGGTCAATCATCAACTTTTCTGTCAGCTTTTTGACGTCAGGACACTCTTCCTTTTTTGCCATTGTTTTTCTTCCTCCTTATACCGAAAGCCGCCCTCAGGAAGACGACACGTCGGATGCATTATAAAGCGTCTGGTATTTTGCATAATTTTGCAACACCTTTTCCGCATACGTACGGGTTTCTCCAATAGGGATCTCGGACAGCGCTTTTCCATCCTTCGAGTAGGCGCTGTTTTTCAGCCACTGATCTACATTGCCCATGCCAGCGTTATAAGCTGCCAAGGCGGTCTTCAGATTCTCATACCGTCCGGTCAGGATTGACAGCAGTTTGCAGCCAAAGCGGATGTTGGTCTCCGGGTCATAGAGGTCCTGCTCCGTATATTCCCGGTGGTCCTGAGCGTCCATCTTCGTCTGTAGCCAGGAAAATGTATCGGGCATGATCTGCATCAAGCCAATTGCGCCCGCATGGGAAACTGCATTCGCATCGAAGCCGCTCTCCTGGCGGATGACTGCATAGACCAGGTTCGGGTCCACGCCAGCCTGCTCCGCTTCCTTGTCCACCAATTCCGAATAGGTGCGCGGATAGGAGGCGTACTCCATTTTCAGTTTGGCATATTGGAGCAGCTTGACGCAGCCGACAGTTGCAACCACCACCAGGACTATAACCAAGAAAACCACCGCCGGGCGGCGTTTACGCTTTTGATATCTCATGGCACACCCCCTGTCCACGCTTTGAGGAGCTGTTCCGTCTGGTCTTTTATCTGGGCAGTGGTAAGCGTTCCATCCAAAATCACATCTGCACGCGCACGGAAATAGGAATCATCATGCTGGCTGCGCATGCGGTTTGCAGCCTCGGCTTCCGTGATGCTGTCGCGCGCCATGATCCGTGTCCGGCGGACATCCGGCGGCGCCAGCACCGCAGCCTTGACGTTGCACAGGCCATCGATTCCGCCCTCAAACAAAAGCGGCGCATCAATCAACACCACCCGCGCGCCGTCCGCCTGCGCCTGATCCAGCTGCTGCTGCAACTGGCTGCGGATTGCGGGATGCGTGATGGCGTTGAGCCGCTTTACCGACGATGCGTCCACAAAGGCGCGCGCCGCGAGCAGGCGGCGGTCCAATTGTCCGTTACACATGATGTCGGCGCCAAATTCCGCGCACAGTGCTTTCTGCACTGCGGGGAGCTCTGTCACGCGGCGCGCCAGCGCGTCACAGTCGATGACCGTGCAGCCCAATGCCTGGAATGCCTTGGCCCACGTGCTTTTTCCGGCCCCTGTCGGGCCGGTCAGACCCACAACCACACTAGGCAAGGTCGATCACCTCGAATCCCGCGGCGCGCATCAGGCGGTTGCAAACCGCCAAACCGACGCCAACCGGCTGCGGGCAGCGCGCATACACGGTCTTTGCACCACGCACGTCTACTTCGCGCAGCGCATCGAACAGCGCATGTGCCAGCGTGCTGTCGTCCTGCCGGTTGCCATAGCACAGCGCCGGGACTGCGAGCCCCGCTTCGTCGCCATCGTAACACAACGCCATCACGCCGGGGCCCGCGTGAGCGTTGACATAGGCCTTGTACTGCGCGTCCGTACCATTGAGAATGATAACGTCTGCCTGCGGGGAATAATGCTTGTATTTCATGCCTGGCGAAGCAACGCGCACGCCCTCTTTTAAGGGGTGCAGCACCGCATCGTCCAGTTCCACTGTTCCGAGCACTGCGCGCAGCTGTTCGAGCGTAATACCGCCGGGCCGCAAAAGACGCGGCGGATCATCCGCCAGCGTGATGACCGTACTCTCCACGCCCACGCCGCACGGCCCGCCGTCCAGGACGGCGTCGATGCGGCCGCCCAGGTCGTGCAGCACATGGGCCGCGGTGGTCGGGCTCGGCCTGCCGGACAGATTTGCCGAGGGCGCGGCCAGCGGCAGGCCGGATTCCCGGATCAGCCGCTGCGCCGCCGGATGGGACGGAAACCGCACCGCTACAGTCGGCATGCCCGCACTGACGGCATCCGGAATGCAGTCCGCTTTGGGCAGAATTATGGTCAAAGGGCCCGGCCAGAAGGCCTCTGCCAGCTTCTCTGCGGCGGGCGGTACTGTCTGCACCAGGGTGGCCAGCTGCGAAAACGCCGCGATGTGTACAATCAGCGGATTGTCAGACGGACGGCCTTTGGCCGCATAGATTTTTTTCGCAACCGACCCGTCAAGCGCATTGCCCGCCAAACCGTAAACCGTCTCGGTAGGCATTCCCACGAGTCCCCCGTTTTGTAAAATGGCGGCGGCGCGGGCAAAGCCCGCGTCATCCGCCTGCAACCGTTCCGTCTGCATATGGCTCATTCCTTTCCCATTGTGCCATCGCCCGCAGTCTCCGCCAACTGCTGGGCGCGGTCCGCGGCAATCAGCGGATCGATCAGCAGATCCAGATTGCCGTCAAGCACGTCCTCCAGCTGGTAAAGCGTCAGGCCGATGCGATGGTCCGTGACGCGGCTCTGCGGATAATTGTAGGTGCGAATGCGCTCGCTGCGGTCGCCGGTGCCGACCTGCCCGCGGCGTTCGCTTGCGATGGCGTCGTCATGCTCGCGCTGCTTGGCCGCCAGTAGGCGGCTGCGCAGCACACGCATGGCTTTGTCCTTGTTTTTAAACTGGCTGCGCTCGTCCTGGCACTCGACCACCGTACCGGTGGGCAAATGCGTGATGCGGATAGCGGAACTTGTCTTGTTGATATGCTGGCCGCCCGCGCCGCTGGAGCGGAAGGTGTCGATCTGCAAGTCCTTGGGATTAATCTCCAGCTCGACTTCCTCTGCCTCTGGCAGCACCGCCACGGTCGCGGTGCTGGTGTGGATGCGGCCCTGTGCTTCTGTTTCCGGCACGCGCTGGACACGATGGACCCCGCTTTCGTATTTTAAACGCGACCAGGCGCCCTGTCCGGTGACCAGAAAGCTGATTTCCTTATATCCGCCCAGCTCCGTCTCATTGGCGTTGAGCAGTTCCATTTTCCATCCGTGAGACTGAAGATACATCGTGTACATGCGATAGAGGGTTGCGGAAAACAAGGCCGCCTCTTCCCCGCCCGCGCCGCCGCGGATCTCCACGATCACATTCTTGCCGTCATTCGGGTCCTTGGGAAGCAGCAAAAGCTTGATCTCCTCGGTCAACTGCGCAAGTGTCTGTTCCGCTTCATGCAACTGCTGCACTGCCAGATCGTGCAGTTCTCGGTCTCCGCCTTCAGCGATCAGTTCCTGCGCCTCCCGCTTTGCCTGCTGCGCCTTCATAAACGCGCGGTATTTTTCAACAAGCGGCAAAAGCTCGCTATACTCCCGCATCAGCGCAGTGTACAAATCTTTGTCCGCCGCCACAGCCGGATCGCACAGGCGTGCATTTAATTCTGAAAACCGCCGTTCGACGGCTGCCAGATTCTCAAACATAAACGATTAGGCTCCTTCCGGGGATTCCGATGTCTTGCCGCCGGGCAAAATCCTGCGAATGTTTTTCTCACATTTGCGCCGTGGCAGCATGACCTCCCGTCCGCAGCCGGTGCAGCGGATCTTGAAGTCCATGCCGACGCGCAGCACAGAAAAGGTATTGCAACCGCACGGGTGTGGCTTTTTCATCAGCAAAATATCACCGACGTGTACTTCCACGCAGCACTCCTCCTTTTTGCATCTGCACACTTAAAGTTTAGTATACCATTGTCCTGAGATGGAAACAACCACAATCGTGTGAAAATTTTCTGCGTGCACTTGCCCGGCAGGCCAGGCCCCGCGTATAATAGACTGTGAAAGGAGGCAGCAGCATGCCAAAGCCATTGACAAGGGCTGCCATTGCGGCGTCGCTCACGACACACATACTGGGCCGCGCGGGTGTCTGCCTGGAAACCATCGATTCTACGAACGAGGAGGCAAAGCGGCTGGCACGCGCCGGCGCGGTGGATGGAACGCTCGTCACCGCAGAATACCAGACCGGCGGCAAGGGACGCCTGGGCCGCAGCTGGGTGAGCTCACCGGGCAGCGGCCTTACCTGCACGGTATTGCTGTGCGGCGGCCATCTACCGCAGACGCCCGCCGGTGTCACACTTTTGGCTGGCATGGCTGTCTGCAACACGCTGCGAGAGGATTTCGGTGTGGACGCGCGCATCAAATGGCCAAACGATGTGATCATTGGCAGCAAAAAGGTCTGCGGCATTCTGGCGGAAGCCGGCGTGCGCGCAGAAGGCCCCTGGGCCATTGTGGGCGTCGGCATCAATATTACCGATGACGCCTTTCCCCCGGAACTCGCGCAGCGGGCCACCTCTTTGCTGCTCGCCACCGGGCGCATACAGGACCGGTGCGCGATTTTGTGCGGCTTTCTGGCGCGGTTTGAAGCGCTGCTGGAAGCGGGCGGCGGATTGCCCCGCGACTATAAGCCGCTGTGTGTCACGCTTGGCCGTCACGTGCGCTTCACGCGCAATGGACAGCACCTGACCGGCCTGGCAGTGGATGTCTCCCCAGACGGCAGCCTGCTGGTGGCGCTACCAGACGGAAAACTTGTGTCAATTTCCAGCGGCGAGGTCACGGTCCAAGGCATTTACGGAGAATAGACACAATTTCCGCACGCAAGCCAGAAAATTTGAGATGAAAAAACGCGCCCAGCCAGGCCTTTGCAGCCTCTGCGGCGCGTCTTCGCGTCTTTTTGAACAGATTTTTGCGGGCCATGAAATAACGGGGATTGCTCCCGCTTTACCGGTCATGCACCCGTTTTCCGGTGCACCACAAAAACGATATGCGGCATATCGATACCGTAATAGTGCTTGACAAAGCGCGCAGCAGGCAGCATGCCATTGCGTCGGGCAACGGCCTGGGAGGGCGCGTTCGTGTCTCGGATAATGGAGCAAACCTCCTCATCCCCCAACACATCAAAGGCATACCGCTTGCAGGCAACGGCCGCCTCCGTGGCATAGCCCTTGTGCCAATATTGCTTCTGGAACAGATAGCCAATTTCGCGCATGCGGTGGCCCCCCGCGTTCTGCCAAGTCAGGCCGCACTGGCCGATCATCTCGCCGGTATTCTCCCTCCGGCACACCGCCCAAAGTCCAACGCCATCTTCCCGGTAGCGCCTGAGCTGGGCTTGAAACCAGTCCTGCACCTCCGCTTCAGAGAAAGCGTGCTCGTACGCATACATGACCTGCGGGTCCTGCAAAATCTTACGCAGCGCCGGAAGATCCGCCTGCCCCATTTCCCGCAGGACAAGGCGCGGGGTCTCCAGTATAAACGCCATTGCTTATCCCTCCTTCTGCGCCGGCATGTGGTCCATATGGACCTCTACCTGGGCGCATGGAATGTGAATGCCGTGCGTATCAAAGGCCAATTTCACGTTCTCCTGCAAGGCGTAGTAGAGCGGCCAGTAATCGTTTGTCTTGCACCACAGGCGCGCAATCAATTCCACGCCGCTGTCGCCATGCCGGTTCACCGCCACCAGCGGGGCCGGGTCGGCCAGCACGCGCTTATCTGCGGCCGCGGTCTGGTGGAGCACTTCCTTGGCATACGCCAAATCATCGTCATAGGAAACGGAAAAAGTCAAGCTTAGGCAGCGCTTATCCATCGCTGTGTAATCGGTCAAAATGGCATTGGCCAGCCGTGCGTTGGGGATGACAACTTGTTTATTGTCGAAAGTCCGCAGAGTTGTAAACATCAACTCAATTCGCTCGACCGTGCCTTCCACACCATCCTCCGTCGCAATGTAGTCCCCCACGTGAAACGGCTTCGTCACCAGCATCTGCAGGCCGCTTGCCACGTTTGCCATGTTGTCCTTAAGTGCAAGGCTGATGCCCAGGCTGATGGCAGAAAGCCCGCCCACCAGAACGGCCGTGTTCACGCCCAGGGCAGAAAGCGCCATGATGACGGCGACGATCTTGACGATCACCGAGGCCGTCGACCCCAAGAAGGAAATAGCCCCTACCTCGTGGTTGGATTTTTCCATCGCCTTTTCGAAAAGCTTTCGCGCAAGGCGGCTCAAAAGCCAGCCGGCCACCACAATAGCCGCCGCTGCCAGTAGCTTTGGCAGCATCCCCAAAAGCCACGTTAAAAACTGTTCCCCAAGCTGCTCAACCTGCATGATAACGCCTCCATTTCTATAGTTTCCTTTGCTGCTATAAATTCTATAGAATTCTATAGATATGAATCAGACGGACTCAAACGACCTGGAATAAGTAAAATTTCAGGTAACTGGTCTCCGGCACGTTCCAAAGGATCGGGTGATCCGGCGCCTGCTGCCGAGCTTCGATCTGACGCAGGGAAACCTGGGCGTCCGCTGCGGCGGCCCGCAGCATTTTGACAAACAGCGGCTCTGTCATAAAATGCGAGCACGAGCAGGTTGCCAAATATCCGCCGCGCGGCAACAGTTTCATCGCGCGCAGGTTGATCTCTTTATATCCACGCGCTGCATGTTGGACCGTGCGCCGGCTTTTGGTAAAGGCCGGCGGGTCCAGGATGATAAAGTCATACTGATGCGGCGGCAGTGCGGGCAGCAGGTCAAAGACATTGGCGGTTTCGCAATCCACAACATCCTGTAGGCCATTTAAACGAATATTCTGCTCGGCGAGCGCTACGGCGTCAGCGCTGACGTCCACCGCGTGCACCTGCAGGGCGCCGCCCTTGGCTGCATTCATGGCAAAAGACCCTGTATGGGTGAAACAATCGAGCACGCGGCGGCCGCGCGCCAGACGGGCGACTGCCTGCCGGTTATATTTCTGATCCAGGAAAAAGCCGGTTTTTTGTCCTTTCGCGAAATCGACCCGGTACCGCAGTCCATTTTCCAGGATTTCCGTTTCCGTGACCGCCGGTTCCGGAACACCCGTCAGTGGGAAAAAGCCCGTCCCCTCCGCCATGCCTTCGCGTTCGCGGATCGCCACATCGTTGCGCTCATAAATACCGTCGATCGTCTGGCCATCCGCAGTCAGAACGTCATAAAGCGCCTGGAACAAAACACCCTTGCGCTGCTCCATGCCGAGACTGAGCGTCTGCGTCACCAGAATATTGGAAAAGCGGTCCACCGTCAGTCCTGGCAGTTGATCCGCCTCGCCGAAAACAACCCGGCAGCAGGAAAGCTCCTGCGGGGCCAGCACAGCCTTGCGGTATGCCCAGGCATATTGCAGACGCCGCCGGAAAAAAGCGGCGTCAAAGGTGTCGTTCGCGTTGCGGGAAAGCAGACGCACGCGGATCTTGCTGTGGCTGTTATAAAATCCCGCCCCCAGCCACCGCCCCTTTTGCGAGAGCACTTCCACAATCGCGCCATCCTCCAGCGTTCCCTGCGGCGTCACTTCTGTATCATAAATCCATGGGTGGCCGCCCACAACGGACGCCTCCCCCTTCTTCGTAATCACAACCTGCCCAAAGCCTCTGTCCTTCATCTTTTGATCCCTCCGAAATCGTGCATCTTTCGCTTCATCATACCGGATCTTGCATGGAATTGCAACAAAGTGGCCGCTCAAAACCGCACCTTGAAACGTCAAAAAGCCGGACTTCGGCTCCTTCCATTGACTTTGCCGGTAGACATGCGTATAATGAATTTATACCAAAATACGGTGGTTCATTGTATCGTTTGGAATTTCGGTAGGCGTACGTGGTTATAAGATGAGAGCAGTCATAGAAGGAGCATTTCATTATGGCAGTAAAGAAAAGCGCAACGGAAAAGTTGATCTCTGAAACAAAGTCTTATAAAATTCTCTCTAAGCAAAGCGGCCTGGCTCTGAGCATTGAGGATGCAGAGGGAGCAAACGGCGCTCTGCTGATTATGGAGGCTCCGGAAGATACAAGCATTCAAATGTGGAAGCTGCTTCCGGCTGCTAACGGGACATGCCGTCTCGTGAACCAAATAACGGGCAAGGCGGTCGACGTCATCGAAGGCGGCGTGGAAAACGGCGCTTGGCTGCACCAGTGGGAGCCCGCAGATACGGAGACGCAGCAGTGGACGTTGGAGCCCGTGGCGGACGGCTATAAAATCGTCTCCAAGGCCAGCGGAAAATGCATGGATATCGTCGACATCTCCAAAGAAGAGGGCGCTCATTTGCAGATCTGGGAGAGCGTTGAAGGTGACAATCAGATCTGGCAGATCACAGAAGTCGCTGATTCTGCGCCGAAAACAACCCACAAAAAGGCACCCCGCAAGTCAGCCGCGAAAGCAGCGCCCAAGGCAGCTGTAAGTCATAAAGCATCCGCTCCTGCGAAAAAAGCGGCTCCAGCTGCTGCCAAGGCAGCGGCGCCTAAAACGACGTCCACGGCAAAGCCGGAAGCGCCGAAAGCTGCTGCCGCTTTGCAGAAAGAGCCGGAAAAGGCTGTGGTAAAGCATGAGCCGCCCAAGACGACGCTGACCACCACCAAGACTGCTCCGGAAAAGGCCGCGGTAAAGAGCGAATCGCCCAAGACGACGCCAACCGCCACCAAAACGCCGACGACGGGCAGTAACAGCAAAATCAAAAAATAAAAAATTTTTTGAGCAGGCGCCCAGTTTGCAAATGGAGTGCCTGCTTTTTCTGTTTTGGAAAGCGTGATTAAAATCACCACAGTGCGGGCACACTATTCCGCGAGGTGATGAAGATGCAGCAGAATTCCAAAACGTACCGCGACATGTTTACGCTGATGCGTGAAGACCCGCAGGCCAAGGCGTTTTTCGAGGAACTGCCCCCGACCGTCCGCCAACAGATGAGCACGCGCGCATTCCGCGTCAACTCCTTTGAGAGCATGCGGGACTATGCGGACAACCTGACCCGCGGCGACAACTGAACTACCTGAAAATAAGGTCCCGGTTTCTTATGCCCGGGGCCTTATTCTGTGCTGCTTTTCAGAAAATTGGCAACACATGCATGGCCACCAGGATGGCAAATACCAGCCACGCCAGTATGATAATGATAAAAACCACCACGCCCTTGGAGAAGGGTTTTTCCGCCGAGTCTTGCCCCTGCCGCGGGCAGTTTGGTCCCTGCTTATTTCGCTTGCGCTGCTTCATGGAAGCTTCGCCTGCCTTCCCTGTGTTTGATTCCATAGAGCGAAAAACGCCTAGCGTTCGTCTGCGGCCGCTAACGGAACCACCACAACCGCGCGTTGCTGCATGTCCTGATAGCGGGCCTCCAAAGTGTCTCGATCGATCTCGATTTTGCCGTTTCCTTTGTAGGGATCATTGAGAAAATAACTGTCCGCATGATAACCTGTCAGCACCATGCAGTGCTCGTTGGCAGGCCACGTGAAGGTTTCCTGCGTGCCGCGCAGACGCCATTCGGCACCATCCTCAATCGCCACCATATTGATGCTGGCCCACACCAGCACCGGCTGCTGGCGCGCCAGATACGTGCTGCACAATTCGTCCAGAGAAGTGCCGGTCACATCCAGCACGGCATAGGATTCCCCCATCAGCTCCTGCATAAACTGCTGCACAACTGGCGGAAAGCAACCGTAGCCGCCCTGCGTGCGTGGATCGCCGACAAACATCTGGTTCGGGTCCGGGCCAACAAGGACGCCGTCCTCTTCGGTCAACTCTCCAATAGGGACTGCCTGAAGCACCTCCTCCACGGAGCGGTTGACACCCCAGAACTGCATGAGCATCATAGCGCTGACGATTTCACATCCGGTCGGCAGCAGGTCTTCCTGCGAAAGATAGGGGACGTCAATTTGCAGCTGACTGGGCATGGAGGCGACCGGGGTTTCAAACACCAGCGCCGCCTCGTCTGTATTTTCTGCGCTCGCTGTCGTGGAAGAGTCCGGCTGGGCAGATGACGTGACTGCGGACTGTGCAGGAGCGGAAGGCGCGGCGCTTTCCGACTGGGCAACCTGCCCACAACCAGCAAACATCGCTGCAGCCATGGCGCACGCTGCCGCACGCATCCATATAGAATGCTTAGAACGCTTTCGTTGCTTCTGTTTCATCGCTTGTCCCCTTCCCTCCTTCTCAATTGCATTCGCCGCATCCTTTTCTGTCAATTGTTCAGCTGGCCCCATAAAAGCATACAGCATTGCGCATTTTATGACAAAATAGTGAAACCGACTGCCCAATCTAAAATCAGCACGATCGCAAGGGACACTACCCGGTTCATCATTTTTGCGTCGTGAGAAGATCCCGCATCGTTTTCCTTCTCACTGCGTGTGGATTCAATCGCATTATACCATGGTACAGCCCGTTCCTCAAGGCAGTCACTATGGAATCCTTACAATTTTCTTACAGTCAGTCTACATAACTTGACTTTTTCCGCGGGCGCCGTACAATAGATTTATCACCGCGCAAACGACATTCTGCGGGAACGGAGGCATTCTATGACGGACCCCAAACATACAAAAAAACAATCCCGCTCGCGTTATGCGGACGAGCCGCCGCGACGTCAAACACGGCCAGCCCGTCAGCAGGTCGCGCGCCGGCCCACCTCCGTGGACCAGAGCCAGCGGCCGCGCAGGCCCAGAGCGTCCTCTGGCGGGCAAAACATCTACTCCCACTCCGGCCGGCAGCCACGGGACCGCATGGTGGACATCTCTTCGCACAGCAGCCAGGCGCAGCGGGCCAGACGTGCGCGGGACGTGCGTTATTACGACGGCTTTGACCCCAACGACGCGGCGCCGCCGCCCGTTCGACGCGGCAGGCAGCCCCGGTCAGGATATTATAGCCGCGGCAAAGTGCCTGCCCGCCGCAGGCGCAAGCGACATATTGCACGCAATATCCTGTGCGTGCTGCTGGCGATTGTCATCGTGGTGTTTGCGTGGTTGACCATACTCTTTACGAAAATGGACCGCACGCACAATTCCGACATGAGCCAATACGTGCAGCAGCCGGAAAGCGCGCCGACCTGGGCCATCAAATCCAATCCACTCGTGACCAATATCCTCCTGATCGGTATGGAAAATCAGGACGGCGGCAGTCCCCGCAGTGACAGCATCATGCTGCTCTCCATTGACCGAATCCATATGAAAATGAAGATGACTTCTTTTCTGCGCGACACCTATGTGCAAATTCCCGGGCATGGCAAGCAAAAGCTCAACGCCGCATTTGCGTATGGCGGTCCGGCGCTGACCATGCAGACGCTCGAAAACAACTACCGGATCAAAATCGACAAATATCTGGCAGTTGGCTTTGACAGCTTTGAGGCAATCGTCGACGCCGTCGGCGGCATTGATGTGACGCTCGATCAGGCGCTGTGCAATGAATTTGCAAAGGGCATTGGCCAATACATGCAGCCCGGCAAGCATACGCTGACCGGTGTGGTCGCCCTTTACTACACGCGCATCCGCAACGTGGGCAATGACTATGGCCGCACCGAACGGCAGCGCGAGGTCATGGGCCAGCTGATCAAAAAGCTGGCCGGACTTGGCCCCTTCAAGCTTAACAAAGTGCTCAGTGAAATCATGCCAAAGCTTTGGACAAACATCCCGGCTATCGAAATGACGGGAATCGCCTTAACCGGATTCCCGGTTGCGCTGGCGGGCCAAAAGACCCAGCAGATTCCTGCGAACAACACGTTCCAGAGCAAAACCATCTCAGGCGTTGGCGCCACGCTGGTGCCAGATTTGGAGACTAACTGCAAACTTTTGCGCGAATTCATTTATGAGGACAGCTCTACCGAGTAAAAGGGCGGCACGCTGCAAAAATTCCTTTTTGAGCAAACATCGCGCGCAAAATAGCGTTCCTGACGGTGAAATCGGCCAGGAACGCTATTTTTTCATTTCCCCGGAAAACCGATGGGCGTTTTATGCTCGCCCCGTTTTTCCATCTCAAATACCTTTTCTTGCCGCAGGGCATTGTAATCCCCGGCCAAAGTGCGGTATAATATAAATAGTAATGCCTGTTCACCGGGCGAAAAGAAGCTGGAGGAAAGATCATGGAGAAAAAGACGTTTTATATCACCACGCCCATCTATTACCCTTCGGGCAAGCCGCACATTGGCCACAGCTACTGCACCGTGGCCAGCGACGCCATTGCGCGTTACAAGCGAATGCAGGGCTACGACGTGATGTTTCTCACCGGCACCGATGAGCATGGCCTGAAAATCGAGCAAAAGGCCGAAGAAGCGGGTATCACCCCGCAGGCCTACGTCGACGGCACCAGCAAGGTATTCCGCGACCTGTGGAAACTTCTGGACATCAGCAACGACCGCTTTATCCGCACCACAGACGACTACCACATTCGGGGCGTGCAGAAGATTTTCCGCCAGCTCCACGACAAAGGCGAAATCTATAAGGGCAAATACAAGGGTTGGTATTGCACGCCGTGCGAATCCTTCTGGACCGAAACGCAGCTCAAAGACGGCAAATGCCCGGACTGCGGCCGTGAAGTCAAATGGGCCGAGGAAGAAGCCTACTTTTTCCGCCTCTCCAAATATGCGGACAAGCTGCTGCAGCTTTATGACGAACATCCGGAGTTCATTCAGCCCGAAAGCCGCAAAAACGAGATGATCGCTTTCATCAAACAAGGCCTGCAGGATCTGTGCGTCTCCCGCACCAGTTTCACGTGGGGCGTGCCGGTTGATTTTGATCCCAAGCATGTGGTCTATGTCTGGATTGATGCGCTGCCGAACTATATCACGGCCTTGGGCTATGGCAGCGACGATGAAAGCGACTTCAAAAAATACTGGCCGGCGGACGTACACTTTGTCGGTAAAGAGATCGTTCGCTTCCACACGATCATCTGGCCTGCGATTCTGATGGCGCTCGGCTTACCGCTGCCAAAGCAGGTGTATGGCCACGGCTGGCTGCTCTTCGGCGACGGCAGCAAGATGAGCAAAAGCAAGGGCAACGTGGTCGATCCCTATGTCCTCTGCGAGCGCTACGGCGTGGATGCGATCCGCTATTTTCTGCTGCGCGAAATTCCGTTCGGCAGCGACGGCCTGTTCACAAATGAGGCACTGATCAACCGCATCAATTCCGACCTGGCGAACGATCTGGGCAACCTGCTCTCCCGCACAACCGCCATGGTTCAGAAATACTTCGGCGGCAAGATTCCCCAGGAACAGGAAGCGGGCGAGGAAGACGCATCGCTGGAGATGCTGGGCAATGCGTTGCGCCGGCAATGCGACGAGGCCATTGACAAGTACCAGTTTAGCCGCGCGCTGGAGGAAATTTGGAAATTCATCGCGCGCACAAACAAATACATCGACGAGACTATGCCCTGGGCGCTCGGCAAGGACGAAACAAAACGTGCACGCCTGGCTGCTGTGATGGATCACCTATGCGAAGCGCTTCGGCTGGTGTCCATTCTGCTGACGCCCTTTATGCCAAATACAACGCCGAAAATTCAAGCACAGCTGGGTCTCGACCCGGCGGACTGCACGTATGAACGCGCGGGGAGCTTCGGCCATTTTCCGGCCGGCTGCACGGTGCAAAAAGGCGAGTCGCTCTTTCCGCGCATTGATGTAGAAAAAGAGATCGAGGCGCTCAACGAACTGATTCCAACACCTGGAGCTGCAAACGAGTCTCAAAAAAAGGTCAAGGAAGAACTGGCGGGTGTCGCGCAGATCAATATTGACGATTTCGCAAAGGTGGAGTTGCGCGCCGCCAAGGTAATGAACTGCGAAAAAATCAAGCGCGCCAAAAAGCTTTTGAAGTTGACGCTTGACGACGGCACTGGCGAGCCGCGCACAGTCTGCAGCGGCATTGCGCAGTGGTATAAACCGGAGGATCTGATCGGCAAGACGGTTGTTGTGGTGGCGAACCTCGCGCCCGCAAAGCTCTGCGGCGTGGAGAGCCAGGGCATGATTCTGGCCGCGGATGCAGGCGAAAACGACGTGAAGGTCGTTTTCCTCGACGGCGTACCGGCAGGCAGCAAGATTCGATAATCCAAACAGGACACAAAGCTTTTCGGTCAATAGACCGGCATAGCGCGCGGGGCACTCCCCCCGCCGGAGGAACCCATTTTATGCAATACGAAAACATCTTCGACAGCCACGCCCATTACGATGACGCGGCCTTTGATACGGACCGCGATGCACTGCTAAAAAGCCTGCCGGAAAAGGGTGTGTGCCATATCATTGATTGCGGCTCCAACCTGGAATCGAGCCGCAAGGCGATCGAATTGGCGGGGCAGTATTCCTATCTGCATGCGGCTGTGGGTCTGCACCCAGAGGAGGTCGCACATGCGCCAACAGACTGGCTGGATGCGCTCAAAGCCATGCTTGACCAGGCGGCAGAAAACCGCATTGTGGCGGTCGGCGAGATCGGGTTGGACTACCATTTTAAAGAAAACGCCCCGCGTCAGACGCAGCAGGCGGCCTTTGCCGCGCAGTTGGAACTGGCCGCGGCATACGATCTACCGGTCATTGTCCACGACCGGGACGCGCATGCGGACACCCTGACGTTGCTGCAAAAATATAAACCGCGCGGCGTTTTACACTGTTTTTCCGGCAGTGTGGAAATGATGCGCGAGGTGGTCAAGCTGGGTCTCTATATTGGCCTGGGCGGTGCGGTAACGTTCAAAAATGCCAAAATGCCGGTGCGCGTCGCCGCGGCTGTGCCTGCGGACCGGCTGCTCAATGAGACGGACTGCCCCTATATGGCGCCGGTCCCGCTGCGCGGCAAGCGGTGTGATTCCACGATGATCCCCTATAGCGCGGAAGTAATCGCTGCCGCGCGCGGCATCACCGCACAGGAGGTTTTGAATCTCGGCAGGCGCAACGCAGAAACCCTGTTTGGCTTGAAAGAAGGCCTGCCCGAGCGACGCTGCGAATGAAAGGAGAAACCGCCGATGGCAATTTTCCTGCATATGCCGTCTGAATCGGAGCTCTCCTACCGCCGTTTTCTGATCGCCGACGAAGCGACGATGGCCTATAATTTGGGCTTTGGCGACCATGGTGGCTGCACATACCGCCGCACGCCTGAAGAAGTCCGGTGCTGGTACCAAAAGTGGAACCATGGCTCCAAAAATTTTTACGCTTATATTCTGCGCGCAGTGGACCAGCGGCCGGTCGGCGAAGTGGCTCTGAGCGGGGCATCGGAGCAGCCGATGGTAAACGTCTTAATTGAGGCACGCTACCGCGGACAGGGGTACGGCCTTGCGGCGCTGCAGCAGCTCTTGGAATATGCCTTTTGCGTTCAGCGTCAAAAAGCGGTATACGATGATTTTCCCGCTACGCGCTTACAAGCGGAAGCGGTTTTTGCCCGTGAGGGATTCGTCCGCACAGACAGCGGGCTGCTCGTCTGCACGCGGGAAGCATTTTATGCGCACAAACGGGCGCAATTGCCGAAAAATTGAATCCAACAAATAACGAGGTTAGGGCCCAAAAGAGTTCCCTAACCTCGTTATTTTGTTGCACGTGGGTCTGCGACGCGCCTATGCTATTCCCAGATTATGTGTGGCGCGTTTTATGTCCGGACGCTACCTCGAAATGATATTTCACAATTCCAAGGTCAATTTTCGTATAAGGTCCCATACCCGCTATGCGGATAACAGGCTCCCCGTCTTTCAGCTCAATTTTGAATTTCTGTTGGTTGATCGCGGTTGGCGCCAGGAGAGCGGCCTCGACTCCTTTCCGGAACCAGTCCGGCGTTTCAGCTTTCGTATCCACAATTCTTTCAAGTGGCCGGCTCTTATGAGCCGTTCCCTGTGTTTGGCCGTACCCTATGGCGATGACCAGCACCATTTTTTCGCCTGCTGGGATCAGTTTTTTTACAGCAGATTTATTAAAAGATAACGCCACCCAGCAGGTATTCAACCCCATCCTCTGCGCTTCCAGGACGATCTTCTCTCCGTAGTAGCCGCATCTTTCCTGCAGATCATTTGACGGCTTTCCCGCCAGAATAAGATAATTCTTCACATTGCGGAATTTGCCGTAACGGGCCAGGGTTGAATCAAATCCGGACGGATCGTCATAGCGTATCTGAATATGCAGTCCGCTTTCTTCATTGCACTCTTTCACCAATGCATCGAGTTTCTGCCGCTTTTCCGTCTCGATTTTCTGACCGGTATAGGCTCTTACGGAGTGCCTTTCTTGTATTGCCTGTAATAAATCCATTGCTTTTGCTTGCCCTTCTTAAATTAGCAGAAAAGTTCATTCTTTTTTCTTTCCGAACAAGCCTTTTTGATTGCCAGCGCCGCAACAGATACCATAGCGGCATTCACTTTGCGGGCCGACTGCGGACAGATCGACACGCAGCGCATGCACGAAATACATTTCTTGCTGTCCGTTTCCTTGGGATTTTCCTTGCTGATCGCCTGTGCAGGGCATTTTTCAGCGCAAAGGCCGCAGGCGTTGCACTTACGGTCTGCCTTCGGAACCAAGCCCACCCCTCCCGCTTTTTTGTAGGGCCGATTTCCTGGAATTTGAGGGGTGGAGAGATTGGCATTACCATTGATTTTTTCGAGAATCTTATGGGCAAAGTCTCGCAGTTCACTTTTATCTTGTTCATCCGGCCTGCCCGTGGCATATTCGTGCATGATGGAGTGCTCCGCAATGGCGGCAATGCCGGCGATCACCCTAAAACCGCTTTTCTCCGCGACGTCGCTCAGTTCAATGAGTGTGTCTTCGTATGCCCGGTTGCCATAAACGCAGACGACCACACACAGAGCCTGATTGCCCTGAATCTCACCCAGCCTCTGCGCGGCGAGGGCCGGAACGCGCCCTCCAAAAGAGGGAACAGCGATCACTGCAAGATCGTCTTGCGCTAAACCAAGGTCTGAAAAATTGAAAGCTGCGTCAGATAGATCCACTGTCTTGACAGGTTGTTTCCATTCTGAAGTGATCGTGTCAAGGACTTTCTGGGTTCCACCGGTGGGGCTGAAAACAATTTGAACTGTACGCATACGTCTTCCTCCTGTAATATTTAGATTTATAACGATTGTACTCCACGCAAGATGTAATGTCAACATTTACAGGACGGGAAATTTGCATTATAATGAAAGCAAAAGGGGGAGGATCGTGATGCATATCAGTACAAGGTGCTCTGTGGCCATCCATTGTCTTGTATTCATTCATGAGTATGGTGACAAAGTCAAAGTGACCAGTGATTTATTATCCCGTTCCACGGGCGTCAATCCGGTTACAATCCGAAACATTCTCAGTGCTTTGAAAAAAGGTGGCATCGTGTCGATACGATCCGGGACAGGCGGCGCAAAAATCCGGTGCCCTTTGCATGAAATCAATCTCTACCGCGTCTGTATGGCTTTGGAACCGGATTTTCTATCCAAACTGATCGGAATCCACCCTTCGCCAGCAGCATTATGTCCGATAGGGAATAGCATCCACGATGTATTGGATTGTTCTTATGGAAAAATTAAAAACGATTTGAAAAAAAGTTTAGCGGGCATTACGCTTGAGAACATCGTTTCCGATTACCACCGGCTCCACCAAGAAAACGCTGTGGATCCCGCGTGAACAGTTCTAAAAGAATGCGGCGGTACCTCATCTTCCGAGGGGAAACGACATACAATATTTTATCTGGCCCAGCCATGCAGGTGATTCTCGATTTCACCAGTACCACAAAAATTTTTCTATTTGGGCCCAAATTCCTACCAAACGGGCGATACAAGGCCCGGGACTTCGATTACAATAAAGTCAAAAGATACCCCCACCCCGTGTAGGGGTTAAGAAAGGAGGAATACCATGCAGGAGAAATATGATGTGACCGGCATGAGCTGCGCGGCCTGCTCGGCCCGCGTGGAAAAAAGTGTGTCGGCACTGCCCGGCATGAAGGAATGTTCGGTCAATCTGCTCAAAAACAGCATGGTAGTCAACTATGACGGCCAAGCGCTGAGCAGCGCACAAATCATTCAAGCGGTGGAAAAAGCCGGATATGGCGCTTCGCTGCAAACCAATGGCAAAGGGACTGCCAGCAAGGCACAGGCCTCGCCTGTCGATACAGCTAAACAAGAATACCAGGTCATGAAGCGCCGGGTGATCTGGTCCTTCGTCTTTACTGTCCCACTGTTTTATATCTCAATGGGCCACATGATGGGCTGGCCGCTGCCGGGGTTTTTCCTTGGCACCCAAAACGCCATGATCTATGCCCTGACCCTATTTTTGCTGGTGCTGCCGGTGGCCATCATTAACAAAAAATACTACCGGCAGGGCTTCAAGACCTTGCTGCACGGCTCGCCTAATATGGACTCGCTGATTGCATTGGGGTCCGGAGCATCCCTGGTTTACGGAGTCTATGCCCTGTACAAAATCGCCTTTGGCTTCGGTCACGGGGATCTGGCCATGGTGGACCAGTTCACCAGTGACCTGTACTTTGACGGTGCGGGCACGATTCTGACCTTAATTACGTTAGGCAAATTCTTTGAGGCCAGGGCCAAGGGCCGCACCTCCGACGCCATCAATAAGCTCTTGAATCTGGCTCCCAAGACGGCCACCGTCCTGCGGGACGGCAAGGAAACGGTGATCCCCGCGGAAGATGTGGTAAAGGGCGATATTCTGATCGTCAAAGCCGGGGAGTCCATTCCCGTGGACGGCGTGCTGCTTCAGGGCACCGCCTCGGTGGATGAGTCCGCCATCACCGGCGAGAGTATCCCAGTCGACAAGCAAACCGGAGATAAGGTAATCGGCGCCACCATCAACCAGAGCGGCTATTTCCAGATGCGAGCCGACAAGGTGGGCGACGAGACCACCCTCTCCCAGATCATCCGCCTGGTGGATGAGGCCACCAGTTCTAAGGCCCCTATCGCCAAAATGGCGGACAAAGTGGCCGGTGTGTTTGTGCCGGTGGTCATCGGTGTTGCGCTGGTGGCCGCGGTGGTGTGGCTGCTTTGCGGCGCGACCTTTGAGTTTGCACTGAGCATCGCCGTGTCGGTGCTGGTGGTCTCCTGCCCCTGCGCTTTGGGCCTGGCCACCCCCACCGCCATCATGGTTGGCACCGGACGTGGCGCCAGCAACGGTATCCTGATCAAATCCGCCGAGGCACTGGAAACAGCGCACAGTGTCAATGTGGTGGTGCTGGACAAAACCGGCACCATCACCCAGGGCAAGCCGGTGGTCAACGACCTGGCCTGTCAGAACGGCGTCTCGCAGCAGTCGCTTTTGCAGGTGGCTGCCTCGCTGGAAAAGTTGTCTGAACATCCGCTGGCGCGGGCCATTGTGGCGGAGGCGCAGCGGCAGCAGATCCCGTTCCTTCCGGTCTCTGATTTTGAGCAGATCCCCGGCCAGGGCATCCGCGGCACGATCGACGGACAGGAATGCCTGGCCGGCAATCAGAAGATGATGGACGCCTTTGGCGTGCACGACGCCGCGCTGGAACAGATGCAGGACCGCATGGCGGACCAGGGCAAGACGCCCTTGTTCTTTGCCGCGGCGGGCAAGCTCATCGGTATGATCGCCGTGGCCGACGTGGTCAAACCCACCAGCAAGCAGGCTATCGCCGATTTGCAGGCCATGGGCATCCAGGTGGTCATGCTCACTGGCGATCACAAAAAGACCGCTGAGGCCATTCGCAAACAGGTGGGCGTGGACCGAGTAGTGGCCGAAGTGCTGCCCCAGGACAAGGAGCGGGAGATCCGCAAATTCCAAGAGAGCGGCAAGAAGGTAGCCATGGTGGGTGACGGCATCAACGACGCTCCCGCCCTGGCCCGGGCCGACGTGGGCATTGCCATCGGCGCCGGCACCGACGTGGCCATGGAATCCGCCGACATCGTGCTGATGAAGAACGATCTGCTGGATGTGGCCGGTGCCATTGAGCTGAGCAAGGCCACCATCCGCAACATCAAGGAGAATCTGTTCTGGGCCTTCTTCTACAATATCATCGGCATCCCCATCGCGGCCGGCTGCTATTACGCCGCCTTTGGCCTCAAGCTGAGCCCGATGATTGCGGCTCTGGCCATGAGTTTCAGCTCAGTATTCGTGGTGAGCAACGCCCTGCGCCTGCGTTTCTTCAAACCGAAACATGGTTCCGCAGCAGCGGCAAAAAAAGGAAAAGAAACTGCCGCTACCTCGGAACATGCGATAATCACCCCGGCAGCCGAACCTGCCCCTGCGGCGGCGTGCCCCTGCCAAACGCAATCCAACCAAACAACAGGAGGTATTTCCATGAAAAAGGAACTTTCAATCGAAGGCATGATGTGCCAAAACTGCGTCAAGCACGTAACCCGCGCGCTGGAAGGCATCCCTGGTGCAACTGACGTTGACGTCAGCTTGGAGGACAAGAAAGCCACGGTATCCGTTCCGGAAGCTGTGACTGACGATGCTTTGAAGGCTGCGGTAGCGGACGCCGGCTATGAAGTGACCGGGATTCAAAATGCAGGCTGATAAGAAAAGCGTGACCCGTTCTATTAAGATCGCCCGGGGTCAGTTAGACGGCGTCCTGCGCATGATTGAGGAGGACCGCTACTGTGTGGACATCTTCAACCAGCTGTTGGCAACGCAGGCCATCTTGAAACGGGTCAATCGAGAAATTATGCACGCCCATATCCGCGGTTGTGTCCGGGAGGGCCTTCATACCGACGAGCCAAACCCCAAGTTGGAAGAGGCGTTGGAACTGCTCGATAAGTTGATCCAGTAAGGCACAAATGGCCGCAGGAAACACAATACAGGAAGGATTCTGTCCATGAAACGTGAGGAGCTGGCGCATATAGAGAGCCTATTACAGGATGTAGCATCAAATACGCTTGCGCTGGTACATCCCGCAAATCCCACACAGAACAGCACCCTGCCGGCTGGGCATTTACAGGCCAGGATAAATGGGAAGGGAAAACGGGAAACCTACACCGTTTTCCCCGGCATTGAGGTGTCGTTCGATGCCGTGCTCGCTTCGACACTGAACGTCCATCATGCGTCAACGACCTCTGTGTTGGAAGCGTTTTACTGCCATAGCGGTCGGGTCGGCTGGAATATGCAGGGCGGCACAGCAGTCTATCTGGGTACTGGCGATATGACTGTGCATAGCGCCGCCTGCTGCGCCGAATCTGCAATGATGTTTCCGCTGCGGTATGCTGAGGGGATTTCCATCTCAATGGATCTGGAACGCTTGGCATCAGATTGCCCAGCGGTTCTGCGCAAAGCCGGCATCGATCTTCAAAAACTTCAGACCACATTTTGTGCAGGCGGCCCGGTGATCATTCCAGCCTGCCCGGCGCTTGAATGGCTGTTCGAGCCGCTTTACACGGTGCCGCTTGGCCGGCGGTTATCCTGGCTGCAACTGAAAGTACAGGAGCTGCTTTTGTATCTAAATGACTTCCAGCCTGACGCCAGCACGTTGACCCCGTATGGTTCCCAGCAGACTGATTTAATCAAAGAAATTCACCAGCTGTTGACAGGACACCTCGATCAACGGTTCACCATCGAGGAACTTTCTAAAAAATACCTGATCAACGTTACCACGCTTAAAGCGGTATTCAAAACGGTGTATGGCCAGCCGATTGCCACCTACATGAAAGAGTATCGGGTGCGCCGTGCCATGCATTTATTGCGGGAAACCGGAGACACGATTGCCAACATTGCTGCTGCAGTGGGCTATGAGAGCCAAGGTAAGTTTGCGCATGTTTTCCGCAGCATTGCGGGCGTGACCCCCAGCGAATATCGTCGGCAGGCCCAGCGTAGAACTTAATGAAACAAATGCAGCCGCGTCTTTTCAAAGGCTCGACTGCATTCGTTTTCTGAAAATAATCTCCAGATTTATGCTGGAATGTCGTCTCATTCATGATTTTCTGCAATCGGAACACCCTTTGTAAAAATGGAATCCAACAAAAAGCGGCTGCAAGTCCGAGCGTAAAGGCATCGACTTGCAACCGCTTTCTTCTATTTGATGGCTTTTCTGGCATACTGTATTTGCGAAAAGTCACGGAATTCAGAATCGCAGGGCTCCACCCTGCCCTTTTCCAGGGGAATTATTTTTCCTGAATTTCGACCTTTTCACCGCTGAGGATCTTATTCATGTTGCGTACCGCGCACATCTTGCCGCACATTGTGCAGGTGTGCTTGTCGGCAGGGTTCGTGCTCTTAAAGTATTCCTCCGCCTTGTCGCGGTCAATTGCCTCGTCAAACATCGCATCCCAATCCAGCTTCTGGCGGGCATCGCTCATGCGGTTATCCCACTCGCGCGCGCCGGGCACACCCTTGGCCAAATCGCCTGCATGCGCCGCGATCTTGGCGGCGATGACGCCTTCTTTGACATCCGGAATGCTCGGCAGGCGCAGGTGTTCGGCTGGCGTGACATAGCACAGGAAATCCGCGCCGTTTGCAGCCGCAATCGCCCCACCGATAGCAGAGGTGATGTGATCATAGCCGGGCGCAATATCCGTCACCAGCGGGCCGAGGACATAAAACGGCGCATTGTGGCAAAGGCGCTTTTCGATGAGCATATTCGCCGCAATCTCATTGAGCACCATGTGACCCGGACCCTCGATCATAACCTGCACGTTGTGATCCCAAGCGCGTTTTGTCAAAAGGCCCAGCTCGATCAGCTCACTGACCTGGCCGGCGTCGGTCGCATCATCGTTGCAGCCGGGGCGCATCGCGTCGCCAAGGGAAATCGTCACGTCATATTCGTGCAGGATCTCCATCAGCTCATCATAATGCTCAAAGAACGGATTCTCGTTGCCCGTCATTTCCATCCAGGCATAGATCAGGGAGCCGCCGCGCGAGACAATATTCATCCGGCGGCCGCTGCGCTTGAAGCTGTCGATGGTCTTGCGGTTCAGGCCCGCGTGAATGGTCACAAAGTCCACGCCTTCCTTTGCGTGCGCGCGCACAACCTCCAGAAAATCCTCTGCCGTAATCTGGGCCAAGTCCTTTTCCAGATATCCCACCGCGTCATAAATCGGCACGGTGCCGATCATGGCTGGCGACATGGCGACCAGCTTTTCGCGGAAATCGTGCGTCTTGCCATAATTCGACAGGTCCATGATGGCCTCTGCTTTATATTTCAGTGCCACGCGCACCTTTTCCATCTCGCAGACATAGTCGTGGATGTCGCCCGAAATGCCAAGGTTGACGTTGATCTTGGTGCGAAGGCCCTCACCCACGCCATAAGGATGTAGGGCTTTATGGTTCTTGTTGGCCGGGATCACGACGGAGCCGGCCGCAACGCGCTGCATCAAAACCTGCGGGTCTATATTCTCGTCTTTCGCCACAATCTCCATCTGCGGCGTCAGAAATCCGGCTTTTGCGGCTTCTATTTGGGTGTGATAATTCATGTGTTTTCTTCCTTTCCTGCGGCGTAAGCCGTGTCCATTTTTGCGCGCAGCGCGCGGATTTTGGCCGGAATATCCGCCGCGCCGACCACCTCTGTCACCAGGCAGATGCACTTGGCGCCGCGCCGCGCTACCTCTTCAATATTATGCTCCTTGATTCCGCCAATCGCGACGAACGGCAGGGGAATGTGCTGCACAACGTATTCCAGATAGGAAAGTCCCACCGGCGCGCAGACATCAGACTTTGTGTGCGTCTCAAATAGGGGCCCCACGCCGATATAATCCGCGCCGCGGCGCACCGCATCCTCGGCCTGCTCCGGACTGTGGGTGGAAAGTCCGATGATCTTATCCCCCATCAGCGCGCGGGCCTGCTCGATGGGCATGTCATCCTGGCCGATATGCACGCCATCCGCACCGCAGGCAAGCGCCAGCGCAATGTCGTCGTCGATGATGAGCTTTGCACCCGCCTGCGCGGTCATCTCGCGCAAGCGCACACAGTCTTTATATTTTTCACGACCGCTCTTTGTCTTTTCGCGGTATTGGATAACGCGGATGCCCGCGTCCAGCATCTGAGAAACGACCTCGATGTCGCTGCGGCCATTGGAAAACTTTTCAGCGGTAATGCCGTAGAGGCCGATGTCGCGCAAAAATTCCGCACGGCCTGCCAACTTATCCAGCAGCGCCTTTTCGAGTGTATAGGCGTCAAAGCGGCACGTTTCCATCTGTTTGGCCAGCGGGTACTGGCCCACGAGCTTGAGCGCTTCTTCTGCGGCGCGCAGTGCTTCCTGCACACGCTTGCAGTTGGCGGTGACCAGGCTGCGGCTGTCCGTACGCTGGTCTGCCCTGCTTGCAGCGCTCGTCTTACGGCCAACGTCGCCTTCCGCATTCCGGCCCGCCAGGCACGGCGCAGCGACCGCCTGACCCAGTTCCCGCACTCGATGGCGCAACGAGCGGCAGGAGGCGGACAATCCCTGATCCCCGCGGCAAAGGCGGGCGTAATCCTCACAGACCCGCAGCCCTTCGCAGGCGCGGTTGAGATTTGCGTCGAGCATCCGGTAATATTCAAACATCCAACGGCGCTCCTTCCAAAACCAATTGTAAAACCAAATCTGCCTGCTTGGCAGCAGCCACCATCACGCGCGGGGCAAGCGGCGGGCACTGGTCGATGCCAGTTTGGCCGTCCCCAACCACATACAGGTTCGCGCCCATAAGCCGCGTCACGATTGCATCCGTGTTGCCATAGCCGGCAATTCCAGTCGCGCAGACAACCGGCTTCCCGGTCTGTACGGCTCCGGATACAAACGCGGCCTTGCTCTGCGGCCCGTCAAAGGCCTCTACCAGAATATCGTCGTGCTGCGTCAGCGCGGGCACCTCGGCAGCGTTTTCTACGCGCTGCACCAGCGTGCGCAGGCAAAGCGCCGGATTTAGCCGCAGTAGTGTCTCTGCCAGGGCTTCGGCCTTGTTTTGCCCCACCTGATCCGGAAAGAAAAATTGCCGGTTTAAATTGCTGGCATCAATCCGGTCGCAATCCAGTAAGGTCAAATGACGAAAGCCGCAACGCACAAGCATATGCGCGATATTGGAGCCTAATCCTCCGCAGCCCGCAATAAAGACTTTAGCATTCCGGATTTTTGCAAGCTGTTCCGGGGTAAAATAACGGGTGAGCCCGTGCTCCAGCGTATCAGGCATCGCGGCGCAGCGGTTCCCAGTCTTTATAGACCGGTTGACAGCCACTCCTCCGAATCGCTTCGCTCATCTCTTCGACGCCGCGCGGATCGCTGATCTCAAATTGCCCGTCCGTCTTTGGCTTCTCGCCATGGCCGCCCACTTCGGTGATGGAGCCTGCGGACATCTTCGTGACCCCCAGGCCGATCAGGTGGTCGCGGAACTCCGGCGTCTCGCGTGTGGAAACGGTGATCCCCAGACGTGGCAGGAAGCAACGGTAAGCGGTCATGGCCTGCACGATGGCAGTGTCGTCGACATCGCAGGCTGGGTGATAATTTCCCTCACCCACGCAGGGACGGATGCGCGGCAGCGAAACCGCGCAGTCAGTGCCGGGATACTTCTCCATCAGGTACGCCGCGTGCATGCCAGTCAGGAATGTTTCCTTGCGCCAGTCGTCCAGGCCGAGCAGCGCGCCCAAGTTGACGGTGTTATAGCCCGCCATGCAGGCCAGCTCCGGGCTATCGAGGCGCTTGCGATAGTCATGCTTCGGGCCGGAGGGATGCAGCGTCGGATATAGATCTTCGTTATAGGTCTCCTGGAACATCGTAAAGCCGTCGACGCCTGCGTCGAACAGCATCTTGTACTCATCTTCCTCCAGCGAATAGACCTCAATGACGATGGAATCGACGTATTTTTTCAAAATACGCGTGCAATCGGCAATGTACTCCGGCGGCGTGGCGGCGCGGCTCTCGCCGGTCAAGATGATGATGTGGCGGATGCCTTCATCACGAATGGCCTTGCCCTCGCGCTCGACCTCTTCCATGGTCAGCTTGCTGCGTTTGATATGATTGTGGCGGTTAAAGCCGCAGTAAACGCAGGCATTCTCGCAGATGTTCGCCAGATACAGGGGCGTAAACAGCGTGATGGTTTTGCCGAAATTCTGCTCCGTCAGGCGGTGCGCCTGCTGGGCCATGGCCTCCAGCAGTTCCGGCTGCTGCGCTGCCGGGGAAAGCAACGTCAGGAAATCCATCGGCCCCTTATGTTCCTTTTGCAGGGAACGCAGGACGTCTGCGGGCGTCGCCTTCTGAAAAAAGTCGGCAAACGGAAATTCTTTATACTGCTTATATACTTCGTAATAGCTCAATGCTCAGCATCCCTTTCTGATTGCACAAAATAGAATACGTCTGGCGCAAATTCGCTTCAATTCGCCAATCTCGGAACCAATGATGCTTACTTGCGCAAAAATCCGGTCAATGGGGACGAAGCCGACGCATACTGCCGCACAGCTCCGGGGCCTGCCAGATATGCATCGCGGCCAGCCTCGACGGCTTTGGCAAAGGCAGACGCCATACGGACCGGGTCGCCGGCTGTGGCAACTGCTGTGTTGACCAGAACAGCCGCTGCGCCGGCCTCCATGCACTCCGCCGCCTCGCTGGGCTTGCCGATGCCTGCATCCACGATAACCGGCAAATCCAGTTCCTCGATCATGATCTGCACGATCTCACGGGTGCGGAAGCCCTTGTTCGTGCCGATGGGTGCACCAAACGGCATAACCGCCGCAGCGCCCGCGTCGCGCATCCGGCGCGCAGCATAAAGATCCGGCGTCATATAGGGCAGCACCGTGAAACCATCCTTGACCAGGATATCCACAGCCTTGACGGTTTCGTCGTTATCCGGCAGCAGGTATTTGTTATCCGCCACGACCTCGATCTTCACCCAGTCTCCGCAGCCTGCCGCGCGGCCCAGGCGTGCGATGCGCACCGCTTCTTCAGCGTCACGCGCGCCGGAGGTATTGGGCATCAGGATGCAGTCTTTGGGGATATACTGCGTAATATTCTGCTGCGGCGAGTTGAAATCAATGCGCCGCATGGCCACCGTAATGACCTGCGCGCCAGAGGCCTCGATGCAGCCTGGGATCTGGCTGTCGTCTCCGTATTTTCCGGTACCGAGAAACAGGCGGCTTTTGATCTTCTGTCCGCCAATGATCAACTGATCTTCCATGTTGTTCTTCCTTTCTATTTTTATCCAGTTATTTTGCAAAGCGCCCGGCTTGTTCAGCCGCCGCCAACAAACCGCAAAATCTCCAGCGTATCGCCGCCGTGCAGTTGCGTTTGTGCAAAAGCTTCTGCAGAGACGATCTCGCCATTCAGCTCCGCCACCACGGCCTTGGGCTCGACGCCCTGTGCCTCCAGGAAGGAAAGCAGCGTCGCATCGTCTGCGCAGGTTTGGGACTTGCCATTGACGGTGATCTCCATATGATTCACCTCCTCGTTTCCGGCTTTGCCTGGCTTACAAAAAAGCACAACTGCAGGCTGCTGCAATTGTGCTCAAAACTTGTTTTAAGTACGCTTGCTTCCTACGACAGTATTAACTGACAGGTTCAAAGGGTCGGGCAGTCTGCCCTCTCAGCTTTGGTTCAGCACCCCTGCAAAGCCTTTTTATATGGCGGCCGCAGCCGCGTTTTTCGCTTCAAAATAAAGCAATTTTAGTATGACACATTCTAAAATTTTTGTCAAGCCCGATAAATTTCACCACAGGCAATTTTGCTGCCAGACGCGCCCGCGGGCTGTGTCTTGAAATCGTCCGCGCCGCTGTGCACCACAACGGTGTGCCCAACCACGTTTTCTGGCCGGAAACGGTCCGTATACACGGCCATGCAGGCAAATCCATTCTTGTCGGCAAACAGCGGCGGCAGATCCCCCGCATGCGCCGGATGCGGGCACTCCTTCGGATTCCAATGGCCCGCTGTATGCGAAAACGGATCGTCTCCCGTACCGGAGCAGCTCGCGCCCTGATGGATATGCAGCGCAAACAGGTTAGACGCGCATGCGGCCTTTGACACCGGCAAATGGAACAGTTCGATGGTGACGAGCGTCCCCTCTCCCGCCGGATAGAGCCAGAGCATCCCCCGCAGCCGGGGAAAAGCGCGGCTGCCGCGCAGCTGGGCGCGCGCCGCCGGTTTTTCCTGTACCGCCATGCGCAAATAACTTTGCAGCCGGTTCATCAAACAATTCATAACAGTCCACCTCCGGGCCTATACTATGCAGCCGCCTGCCGCGTGGCTAATCCGGTGCAGATTGGGCAGACTATCTGGCGAAAGGAGATGGCAACATGGCAAAAAAAGATGACCAGAAAATTGACAATTCCCTACTGGGCTATGACGACGATGCGTTGAGCAGCACCGACAACGTGGTCTCCACGAATGAATGCACCGGCCTGATTATGGCGCCGCCTACCGACGAGGCAGAGGCGGAGGCTTATACACACCTTTATACGATCCCCAAGCCGGAAAACGACGTGCCCAATGGACTGCAACAAAAAGCGAAACCGAAACGGGACAATTCGAAACGCCACAACAAACATTAAATCGACGAGACGGCCCCGGCGTGGCCTTTACCACGGCCCAGGGCCGTCTTTATTATGCTATCGCCCAAAGCTTTGCTTCTTGCAAAATTCTTTGCAAATGCATACAGGCGCTTGATTGCATGGACCTTTTTAATCATTCCGAAAATAAGCTGTCCGCAGGCGTCGTGTCCTGGCTGGCGCCCGCCGCGCTGTCGGTTTCCAGCACGCTGCTTCCCCAGGTGCTGCTGCTCGACACGGACGAGGAGGTCGCACTCGCAACAGTATTCAGTACGGCATCGCTGGCCGAGGTTTTCCACTCCAAGGCACGCAGCCTAGCTTCATCGAGGGCAGCCACACGATCCGGCGTGAGCCGCGTCATCTGGATTTCCCGGCCCGATGGGCAGGCGTTCGCCAGCGCCGCGCGATAGATATCCGGCTCGACGGTCTTGCCGTCTTGCAGATACGTGAGCGGGCTGGACATGGCAAGCAGCACGGCCCCCTGCCCTGTAACGCCGCCGGTGTTGATCCGATAGGAAAGCACGCCGCTGTCATAACAGGTATTCAGGCTGCGGGCCGCATCGTTCCCGCCCAGCGCCGCCAAGGCGCCGTTGAAGGTATCCACATTTGACGTCGTGGCCAAAAGCTGGCCGCTCTGGCTGCCGGCATAGAGCCGCTCGCCGCGGAGGACGCCGATCGCCTGTGTGGATCCCGGTCCAACCGTATAGACGGTGCACAGCGTGCCGTCGCTGAGGAACAGCTCCGGCGTTCCATCGCCGTTGAAGTCCCACAGGCCAACCTTTACGCTGGGCCGTGTCAGCGAGAAATCGAGATCCTGCAGCTTTTGCAGATAGACCTGCGCCCAATCGGTGCTCTTCCCCGTTGTCTGCAGGTCCAGCACGCCCCATTTGCCATCCTGCTTGACCCAGGCTCTTCCCCCATAGGGGCTGCGGGCATCCTGATAAGAGAAGCCCAGCGAAAGCGTGCCGTCCGGCTGGATGAAGCCGGCCTTGCCGTCCAGCACAACGGCGGCCAGGCCTTCCTGAAACGGATAGGCCTCGTCAAACAGGAAGGGGATCTTCTCCGCGCCAGTGCGGTCTACATAGCCCCACTTGCCGTCCTTCTGCACGGCGGCCAGCCCTTCACTGAAAATGCCTGCGGATGTATAGGTATCGCCGACCTGTTTGCCGTCGCTGTCGATAAATGCATAGCCTGCCGCTGTCCCGGACTTGGAGAGAACCGGAAGGATCGCCGTCTGGTTCCAGCTTTCTGCCTTTTCACCGCTTCCGGAAAGGCACACCGCGCCATTCTGGAACACATACTGCTGCGTGGCAGCGTCCGTATGCGGGCCCAGCACCGTCCCGTCCGGGCCGACCAACCATTCCTGCGCGTCTTGGGCGCCGGTTTTTTGGGCCACCACGCCGCAGGTGTCACAGAAGCGGACGGTGTATCCATCTGGAATACGGTCCTTGCCGTCGTAGCCGAGCAGCCGTGTGGTGTTTCTTTCCTTCACGAGGACCGTGCTGCTATAGTCCGGCATGCCGGTAAAGGAAGCGCTCCCTTTGCCGGGTTGCGCGCCCGGCTCCTCCACCGAATCAAACACCATAGTTGGCTGCACCGCCCAATGCAGTTTGGCCGCAGCCTGCTGCGCCGCCTTTTCCTGTTCGGCGCGCGCATGGGCGTCTTCCTGCTTCGATTTCATCTCTGTCAGGGCCGTCTGTACAGCCGGGGCGCCAGTGTCTTTGACACCCTGTTCCAGCAGGCTGACGCCTGTGTCATAGTCTTGCGTACCGCTGAACGCCTGCTCGACCAGCAAATACGCCTGCTGTTCCTTGGGTTGCAGTTTGATCGCCTTTTCCAGGGCATCGGCTGCGTCGCTGTATCTTTTATCGGTCAGCATTTGCTGCGCCAGCGTAATCTGTGTCGAATACAGGCGGCTCAACACAACACGCCCGCCCAGCAGTCCGACCGCCAACAAAATGGCAACCAACACCACGGCCAGCACGATCCGCCGCCCGCGCTTTTTACGCCTTTTGCCCTGTCCGGCCGCGCGCACGAGGTCCGGATCATCCTTCCACTCGCCGGCATAGGGTGCCTCGGCAGCGGACGCACTGGGCAAAGCTTGCCCACATTTTTTGCAATTGCGGGCATCGTCCGGATTTTCCGTTGCACAATTTGGACAAAGCATGGGTTTCTCTCCTTTTCAGATCAGCGGCGGTGCCGCACGGTTTTTATCATTATACCGCACGGCGCCGCAGAATACAAACCGGGATTTTTCTAGTTAGTCCGCGTTGGCGGGCCGTCTGACGCAAGCTACACTCCTAGGCTTTCTGGCGAGCTACTGGGCGAGTGTTGTGCTTTTTCTCAATCCCGCCTTTGGCTTCTTTCCGCAAATTTTCTTTTGAATCATCTCGCGCGCCGCACACAAAATTTGCTTCTTTGCACAATTTCGTGTAAAATCGTCATTAGCAAAAACAATGCAGAAAGGAAATGCCTGTGGGAAACTCCAGAAAACGATCTTCCAAACGGCGCGCGCACCGCTCCAGACGGGGCCGGCGTTTTGTGATCGTGGTGATCCTCTGCCTGGCCGTCTTGGCGGCGGGCTTTTCCTTGCGCGCTTGCCTGGAGCAATTCACCATGCCGTCCGTGACGCTGACAAATCCTGACGAGCTGACCATCCAGGACCGCTACCAGGGCAGTCTGATCATTCCAAAATATAACCTACCGCAAAACACCTATGAAGACGCGAAATTTACCACGCAAAACGGCCTGCTGCACTACCAGGACGCCAACGCCGCCACAGGGGTAGACGTCTCCTCCTGGCAGGGTGACATCGACTGGAAGGCCGTCAAAAATGCGGGGATTCAGTTTGCGTTTTTGCGTGTCGGCTTCCGCGGCCAGACGTCGGGAGAAATTTACCTCGACGACCGGTTCGAAGCGAACCTCCAGGGCGCACTGGATGCAGGCATTTCTGTGGGTGTCTATTTCTATTCCCAGGCCGTCACAAAAGAAGAGGCCCGGGAAGAGGCGAATTTTGTTCTTTCGCACATCAAAGGCAGCAAGATTACTTATCCGGTGGCCTATGACTGGGAGCCCGCTGACCCGGAAGAGGTGGCGACTGCCTCGACAACAACGGCGCGCACCAACAATGTCAGCGGCGCAGATGTAACCGCCTTTACAAAAGTCTTCTGCGAAAAAGTGCGCAGCGCCGGGTATCAGACCTGCTATTATACAAACAAATCCATGGGGTACGATACCTTTGACCTCGAGGCGCTGTCCGATTACCCGATCTGGTATGCAGAGTATCGGGATCTGCCGAGCTTTTATTACCGCTTCGCCATCTGGCAATACACCAATGCGGGACGGGTTTCTGGCATTCCGGAACCAGTTGATTTGGATATTTCTTTCCAAAAGTTTGCATAATTCTTTCGTTTGATTGAAAAAAACTGCAAAATAAGCGCTGCGAAATATGCATGACATTTTGATGGAGGTCTTTTTATGTTGCAATTTATCTGCCATCCAACCTGTACAACCTGCAAAAAGGCGCGCGCCTGGCTGGATGCGCGCGGCATTTCTTATCAGGTGCGCGACATCCGCACGGAAAACCCAACGGAAACCGAACTGCGAGCCTGGCAGGCAGACAGCGGCTTGCCGCTCAAACGGTTTTTTAATACCAGTGGCCAGCAATACCGCGCGTTGGGACTGAAAGACAAGTTGCCGGACATGCCGGAAGACGCACAATTTGCCCTGCTGGCCTCCGACGGCATGTTGGTCAAACGTCCGCTGCTGGTGGGCGGTGGCCATGTGCTTGTCGGGTTCCGGGAAAAGGAATGGGAAGCGGCCGCCATGCTTGCGGATGAACTGGCATAAAACTCCAGGCATACGAAGGGAGGAGAAGATCAAAATGGCCCAGCTGCAAATTATCCAAGGCGACATCACCAAATTACACGTGGACGCGATTGCAAACGCTGCCAACACCACATTGCTGGGTGGCGGCGGCGTGGATGGCGCCATCCACCGGGCCGCGGGTCCGGAACTTTTGGCGGAATGCCGCACCTTGCATGGGTGTGCCACTGGCGACGCAAAACTGACCAAAGGATACCGCTTGCCGGCAAAATATGTGCTGCACACGCCCGGACCGATCTGGCGCGGCGGCACGCACAACGAAGCACAGCTGTTGGAAAGCTGTTACCGCAGGTGCCTGGAACTAGCGGAGGAAAAGGGCTGCAAAACGGTTGCTTTCCCCTCCATCAGCACCGGTGTTTATGGCTATCCACTTGCACAGGCGGCTCCCATTGCTGTGCGCACCATCCGGGCATTCCTCATGCATGCGAAATCGATTGAGACGGTTCTGATGGTATGCTTTAACGACACAACATTTGCCGCTTATCAGGAAGCGGCGCGGAGGGAAAATCACGCATGAAATCGTATCGCAAGGAGCTTTCGGTCCATTTGCCCACACGGCAGGGGCTGCTGAATATCACGCCGCAGGTCAAGCAGGCAGTTCATGAATCCGGCATACAGGAAGGCCTCGTGCTGATCAATGCCATGAACGTCACAGCCAGTGTATTCATTAACGACGACGAGGAAGGGCTGCGCCATGACTTTGCGGCATGGCTCGAAAAGCTCGCGCCGGAAAAGCCATACCGCCAGTACGATCATAACGGCTTTACCGGCAATGCGGACGCACACATCAAGCGCAGCATCATGGGGCGGGAATCCGTTGTCGCCATCACAGACGGTGAACTGGACTTCGGCACATGGGAACAGATCTTTTATTATGAATTTGACGGCATGCGCGATAAGCAAGTCCTGATCAAAATCATCGGGGAATAAATCCGGAATTTCAAGTACAGCACAGAAAGGAAGCCTTCTCATGCATGCTCTCAACCCACAAGCGGACATTCGTTTCCCACGCCGCGCGTTCTGGCCGAGCGCCATTGCCGGCTCTGTTTTGACGTGGTTTGCCTTTCAGCAGTATGGCATTTGGGGGAAAAACGTCTTGCAGATATACCTGCCGGTGTGGATCGTCTGGCTGACGGCCAGCGCAGGGGTCACCGCCTGCATCTGGTATGCGCTCGGCTGCCGGGCGCGCCCGCTGATTCTCGGCACCGGCGTCTGCGCAGCCTGCCTGTCCGGCGTGCTGCTGATTGGCCAGCGAATACAGGTCGATCCCCCCGCATTTCTGGGGGTCTCCTATGCCGATTTTCCACAATGGGTGCTGTGGTTTCTTTTGCTGTGGGTGCTGCTGCTGTGTCTATTTCGCGCGATGGAGCGCGCGGAAATGCGGCCTACCGTCGATCCGCCCGCAGCCGAGCGTCCGCTGCCGCCCATTGTGCGCTGGCTGCTTTGGACGCTGCTCTTTGTGGCGGCCTGGATTCCCTATTTTCTCACGTATTATCCTGGCCTGATGACAGCCGATTCCTTCACCTGTCTGACCGGCGGCGTCGGTCTGACCACCCTGTCCAATCAGCAGCCCGTGCTCTATCAGCTATGGATCGGCCTGTGGGTACGGTTGGGCATGATGCTTGGCGGCATCAACCGCGGCGTGGCGCTTTATTCCCTCGTGCAGATGCTGGTGATGGCCAGCATCTTCGGATATGGGCTGTTCTGGCTGCGGCGGCGCGGCTGCAACTGGTTCTATACCATCCTGCTGGCGGTCTTCTTGATCGGCAACCCCGTCTATGGCCGGTTTTCCGTTACCATGTGGAAGGACATTCTCTTTGGCGATGTGATGCTTCTCTTCGCGTTGTTTCTGGCAGACACCGCGCGCGTGCGGGGAGAAAATCTGTTGCATTGGCAGGGCGCCGTCCATCTCTGCGCGCTGGCCTGCTGCGTATCATTCCTGCGCAACAATGGGCTGTATATCGTCATCCTGACCGGCGTCCTCCTGGTGCTGTGGTGTCGCCGTTACTGGAAGCGGATCGTGCCGGTTCTGTTGGCGCTGGTCATCGGCGTTTCCGTGGTGCAGGGACCGGTCTATCAAGCCTGCGGCATCCCGGCCAGCCCTTTTGCAGAGTCAGTTGCGATTCCTTTGCAGCAGATGTCGCGCACGGTGGCGCAAAACGGAAAACTGACGCAGCAGCAGGCAGCGTTTCTCAATCAGCTGCTGCCCTTAGACGAGATCAAAAAATCTTATAACCCCTACTCGGCGGATAAAATCAAATACCACGAAAAATTCAACTGTACTTTTCTGGAGCAAAATAAGGCAACGTTCTTCAAAACCTGGCTTTCCATGCTTGGCCCAAACCTGAAAGAATACGTGATCGCCTTCCTGATGGAGACACTCGGCTATTGGAATCCGGGAACAAGAAATTGGATGACTGCGGATTCCATCATAAATTTCGGAAGCACCTATGGCCTTACGCCAAATAATCTCTGGCAAAAATGGTTTGGTTTCGATTTGAAACCATGGTTCGCTGATGCAGCCGAAGAAATTGCCACTTTTCCGCCCACTGCGCTTGCCACCAATATCGGGGCCACGTGCTGGGCAGCGGCATTTTTGCTGCTCTTTGTATTGTTGCGCAGAAAGCGGTGGGAGCGCGTACTGGCATTCGTGCCGCTTGCTGGGCTGTGGCTGACCATCATGATCGCGACGCCTACGTTCTGCGAATTCCGTTATATGTTTGCATTTTTTACCACAGTTCCGTTTTTGCTTCCCATCGTTTTGCCAAACGTCTTTTTCAGGCGGCTGTGTAGAAAGAAAGCGCCAGAATTACCCGACGCATAAGTCGTGGACTATTCCAAAAAGCAATGAAAATACGCCCTGATTCGGCCGGCCAAAGCCGTTTCAAGGCGTATTTACGTATGCGGTTATGAATCCTGATAAAACAGATTGGCAAAATACCGCAGCACAAACCGCATCCAGCCATTTGGCTGGCGCGCGAAAAGTTCGGCAGAAGCTTTGGCGGCGTACTGCCGCAGGACGGCACATTCTTCCGCAGTCAGGGTGTGTTGACTGAAGCGCGCTTTCTCGCCGAGATGTGCCGCCTCTTCGGGCACATGGATGCCATATGTCTGCAACTGCAGCAGATAGGCATACACCGCCACACCGGCTGCATTTCGGTCCGCCTGGTGGAACTTCCGCCAGCGGCGCCGAACTGCCCACAAATGCCGCAACACCAGTCCCAGGATACCCAAGGCCGCTATGACGGCAATGCCCACCGCAATTGCCGCGGCATCGCCAAGGCGGCTGCCTGCTTCCGTGTCAGCAGGCATCGAGGAAGCGGATGACGTTGTCTCCTCGGAATTCTGTGACGAATCAGACGCAGTCGAGGAAACTTCCGAAGCCGGCACACTGCTGCTTTCATCAGAGGACGTATCCTGGTCCTCCATATTATCGGGCGCTTCATTCGCGCTGAAGCCAGGCGTTGCTTCAAACGGCACCCATCCAATGCCGGGCGAGTAGATCTCTACCCAGGCGTGCGCGCGGGAATCCGGCACATCGGCCCACGCGCCGTCATCGGAAATCATGTCGGAGGTCAGATAATAGCCCTCGGCATACCGTGCCGGAATGCCGAGTGTGCGCAGCAACAGCGTTTCCGCGGTTGCGAAATGGACGCAATAGCCTTTGTGGTTCGTATTGAGAAAATAATCGATAAAATCGGTTCCTGCGGGTGGCGCACCAGGGTTGAGAGTATACTGACATTCCGCCGCTAGGCTGTCTTGGATCGCATCCGCAACTCCTACCACAAACTGCGTCCGGTTGGTTACAAGGCTTGAAAAGGCGCTTCCCTCCAGCCCGTGTTCCCGCAGCCACTGCATTAGCTTTTCGCGCAAGGCATCCGGCACCGCCGTATAGGTATCATAAATTGCCTTCCGGTAAGCGAATTCATAATTCCAATAAGCACCTGTCTCCTGGTCATATTCCGTCAGATCCAGCGGCGTGCTGTCCGGCGTCGGCTGCCCATTTTCCGCTTTCACCGGCGCCAGCGTATCCGTATAAAGTCCGCGATAATACGCTGCGGCCTCTGTCCCGGCCAGCGTATTGCCTTTTTGCTCCTGCAGGCTCTGCGCCGTCAAAGCGCTCAGCCAACACAAGGTTTTGCGCTGCTCCTCCGTTATATCCGTCCGCTGCCAGCCATATAGATAAAGCTGGTTCATTTTCTCCTGTGCTGCACTTCGATCGATGCTGTTTGTCCCCTCCCACAGATAATCCCGCAAGATGGCATTGGTCAGCGGCTGGATGGACGTATAGTCCAGCAGGTTTGCCTGCAGCATCGATAAGCTGGTGGAGGGAAGTTGCACGGGCCATTGGGTCGTGGGCTGCTGTCCAGAAAGCCTGCTGCCGCCTATCATCCTATACTGGACGTTCAAAAAGTCTCCATACATCCGAAACGGCACCGTGTAGCTGGTTTCCCCAAAAAAGCTGCGGAAGATTGCCCGCGTGTCGCCATCAAACGCAGCGTTTTCCGGCAGGGCGGTCAGGCCATAGGGAATGTAGGCGCAGCGCGGATTGGCGGCCACGTTTTCCACGGACAAACTATAGCCGTCATGCTGGGTGTTGCCATCCTGATACTGCTTTTCCACCAACGTTTCAAAGCGCGCAGGCAGCAGTTGCGGGTTGGAAACCACACCCGATTGTCCGGTTTCAGTTTCGGAAAAGCGCTGATATACGCTGGCGTCCGGCGTTGTCCAGGCGCTGTCCGCATAGGTTCCGCCCACAAATCCCTTTAAATACAGCGGCTGCCCGGACGGCCCCTGCACCCGCAGCACTGTCTTGCCGCTAAAGGAGATGCCCTCGGTCCGCTGCATATCCACCCGAGTTGTGTTATTTGCCAACCCATTGCGGATACGTCCGGGCGCAGCGCTGTCCAACAGGCTCTCCACCACCTGGCGCGCCTGCTCCAGCTTGGGACTGCGGGTATAGGAATCCGGCGGCAGGGCAGAAAGCAAAATGGCCGCGCACACCAGCCCCACAGGCAAGGCAACCCAGCCGCGGCGCAAGGACGCCCGCCCATTGGAAAGCGCGCGGCGGCCTCCCGCCGGATGCAGCACCGCCAGAACAACGACAGCCGTCATCATCGCGGCCATGGCAATCATCGGCGGAAGAATGGTATAATACAGAGCCGGCAAAAGCCAGATAAACGCCAACAAGCCCGTCAGCAGCGGGCGCCTTTGCCAAATCAGCAAAACAAACAGCGCCCCCAACACCGGCAGCACAGCTGCCAGAAAGGCAGCCTCGCACACAGCGGCGGACCGTGGCAGTCCGTTCGTTAACTGCCACGGTGAAAAAGAAAATGTCCCGCCGCTTTGGTCGGCAAGCGTGGAAAGCGCATCATTGGCAAGCTGTACTGCGCCTGCACAAATCCAATCGATGCGCCGGAACAAATACACAATCCAGATCAGGCACAGGCCCGCCCCAATGAGCCACCCGGCCCGCCTGGCTAGAACACACAGCCGGATTGCAACAGCCGCGCCAATTGCCAGCAGGCACAGCGGCAGAGGATCGGCCCGCAGTCCATAGGCGCCGCACAGCGCATCCGTCAGGCCGCCTAACAACAAAGCCAGCAAGACGCAGTCCAGGACGGTTTGCCCGCCGCGAGATCCCTTTTGCGGGCTTTTTAGGGCTGGCGCGCATGCGTGCATGCCCTCAGCGCTTCGTTTTCGCATGGGTGCCTCCTTTCCCCCGCTTCGCTTTACCACGCCAGCCCTTCCAGGTTGGCTGCCACATGGCCCGGCCGCACGGGCACCACATGGGCCGTCTTCTCTTCTGCTTTTTCGCTGCCGCACGCCAAAACTACAGCTTTTTCCGGCAGCGGGCTATCCATCGGATTGCCCGTCGTCACGTAAAACAGTGGGCGGTCCCCTTCCAGCGAGGCAGCGGCCAGCGCAGACGTGTGCGGCGCTGCCCCAAAAAGTCCGGAGATTGCCTCTGCCTGGGTATCTGCATCCTCAACCGACACCGCCTGCAAGCCATGGTCATACCAAAGCATCCGGTGCCGAATTCCCTGCTCCAAAAATGCCGATGAAAGCAGCAACACCGTTTCCACCGCGCAGTCCAGGACCCGTGGTTCTGCCTGCAGCAGCTCCAACACAAGATCCGGCCCAGCAGGCAACGGCCTGCTCCCCTCGCGCACCAGCAGCTCGTCCCGCTTTTCTGTCAATTTCCAGTGGATGCTGCGCACAGGGTCGCCGGGCCGGTATTCCCTCAAGCCAAACGGCTCGCTCTGGTCATTTCCGGGGCGATAGGGGTCATATTCCGCACCGTCCGCAGATTCCTCCGGCAACGGCCGGGCGGCAAGCGCAATCGGCTCCACTGGCGGCAACACATAGAGGCTTTCCTGCTGTCTTTTCCCGCAGCTGCTGGAAAATAAGCCGAGCAAGTCGCAAACGCGCGCCTGCCGCACCGTGCAGATGACCTGCCCGCAATACGGTACTGCAGCGGAAAGGGCCAGCCGCTGCTGCCCGCGCTCCGCCGGGAATGTCACAACCTGACGGAACCGTTCGCCGGTCAGGCGGTTTTCGCATTGCCAGCACACCCGCACCGGCCCGATGGGCAAGCGCGTATTGCACTGGAAATCCAGCCAAAACATGGCCGTTTCCCCGCGCTGGACGGTTCCTTCTTTTGTCCGCAAACGGTAAGAAACCCGACGCCGCACGGGCAAAAACAGCAGCAGGGAGACAACCGGTATTGCCAGCCAAAACAGCAGGACAAACATCGACAGATACGCCGTATAACAGATCAGGAATAAAACCACCCCGCAAAGTCCCACCAGATATGCAATCCGCCGCCCGATCATCTGGACTTGCGCTCCAACGCGGGCGACTCCGTGTCCTGCAAAATATCGTTCAGGATTTGCCCAGCCGTACGGCCGCCGAGCTTTGCCTGCGGGGAAAGCAAAACCCGGTGGCAGCAGGCGTCCGAGAAGATCAGGCGGATGTCCTTTGGCACCACATAATCCCGGCCCGAAAGCCAGGCGCAGGCGCGTGCCAGGCGCGCTACCGCCAGGGAACCGCGCGGACTGACGCCAAGCTTTAAAAGCGGGCTTTCGCGCGTGGCGTCCGCCAAACGGACAATGTATTCCAGCAGCTCACGGCTGCAATAAACCGCCTGCACCTGCTGCTGCATGTCGAGCATGTTCTGCGCGTTTGCCACCGGCTGTACGAGCAGCAACGGGTCGCCTTCCCGCTTGCGGTCCAGAATCTCCACCTCGTCCTGCATCGCGGGATAGCCCATGGACAGGCGGATCATAAAGCGGTCCATCTGACTTTCCGGCAACAGCTGGGTGCCTGCGCTGCCGACCGGATTCTGCGTGGCGATCACGGTAAACGGCTTGGGCGTCTCATGTGTTATGCCGTCGACTGTGACGCGCCCCTCCTCCATGACCTCCAGCAGGGCGCTCTGCGTTTTGCTCGACGTGCGGTTGATCTCGTCGGCCAAAAATAAATTGCACAGCACCGCGCCCGGCTGATAGACCAGCTTGCCGGTCGCCTTCTGATAAACGGAAAAGCCCGTCACATCTGCCGGCAGTACGTCCGGTGTAAACTGCAGACGCTTACAGGACAGCTGCATCGCTCGGGAAAAGGCCAGCGCCAGCGTCGTCTTGCCCACGCCGGGGATATCTTCCAGCAGAATATGGCCGCCTGCCAAAATTGCCATCAGTACTTTCGCCAAAATTTCATCTTTGCCCACCACCGCTTTCTGTACTTCCTGTAAAATCTTTGCCGCATATGCCTGCATGGCAAATTCCTCCCCGGCTTTGCCGTTTCTCATACGTTTTTATTTTAATGGTATCATATCTTTTTCACGCACGCAAGCAGTCCGGTATTGCCATTACATTTACAAAGGACCGGCCGCGTGGTATGATTAAAACGAAAATCGGGAGGTGTGCGAAGTGAAAATTTCGACGAAAGGCCGTTATGCGCTGCGCATTATGATTGATCTCGCCTTGCAGGACCGCAATGTATTCATCCCGCTAAAAGAAATTTCCCAACGCCAGCAGATTCCTTTAAAGTATATGGAACAAATTATCCCTTTCCTCAACCGCGCCGGATACCTCAAAAGCGTGCGCGGCAATGGCGGGGGTTATAAATTGGTCCGCGACCCGGCATCCTGCACGGCGGGGGAAATTTTACGCGCTGTCGAAGGCAGCTTCGCTCCGATTGCTTGTCTGGAGGACGAGCCCAACCAATGCCCTCGCCATGAAGTCTGCAAAGCCCTCCCTTTCTGGACCGGGCTTTATCGTGTAATCAACGACTATGTGGACAGCGTCACACTTGCGCAACTGGCTGGCTTGTCCCACTGAAACCCGGAATAGAAAAATAAATCTTTTTGAAAATCCTATTGACGAATGAAAAGGGGTATGGTATCTTTTATTCATATAAATTACATATGCTTTAATGGATTTGGAGGTTCCCATGACAAAGCTTTTGATCAGCCTGTTACGGAATAACTTCCGCTACGGACGAATGTGTACCCCAGTATCAGCCTGAAAACACCAGCAAAGGCCTCTCTAAACATCAAACAGATTCACTGAAACAAAGAATTGAGGGTAATGAAAATGGCAAAGATTACGGACACTTCAAACTGGGGATTTGAAACAAAGCAGCTGCACATTGGTCAAGAGGAAGCGGATCCAGCAACTGGCGCACGCGCGGTACCGATTTATCAGACGACTTCTTATGTGTTTCGCGATTCTGCGCACGCGGCCGCGCGCTTTGCGCTGACGGATGCGGGCAATATTTACGGCCGTCTGACCAATCCGACCGAGGACGTACTGGAAAAGCGTATGGCCGCTCTGGAGGGCGGGGTTGCGGCGCTGGCTGTAGCGAGCGGCGCTGCTGCGATTGACTATACGCTGCGCACGCTGGCCAGGCAGGGTGACCACATTGTGGCGGCAAAGACGCTTTATGGCGGCACTTTTAACCTGATGGAGCACGGCTTGCCGGATTTCGGCATCACGACTACGTTTGTGGATCCCGATGATGCTGCAAACTTTGAAAACGCCATCCGGCCGAACACGAAGCTGCTTTATATCGAAACGCTGGGCAATCCGAACGCCAACCTGGTGGACATTGACGCAGTCGCCAAAATTGCGCATGAACATAAAATTCCGCTTGTGGTGGACAGCACCTTTACCACGCCTTATCTGCTGCGGCCGATTGAGCATGGCGCCGATATCGTGGTCCATTCCGCGACGAAATTCATTGGCGGCCATGGCACGACGCTCGGCGGCATCATCGTGGACAGCGGCAAATTCGACTGGATTGCCAGCGGCAAATTCCCGCAGCTGGTCCAGCCCAATCCGAGCTACAATGGCATTTCCTTTGCAAAAGACGTAGGCGCCGCTGCGTTTGTGGCAAATGTCCGCGCGCTGCTGCTGCGTGATACGGGCGCCACGATCTCCCCATTCAATGCATTTCTGCTGCTGCAGGGCCTGGAGACGCTCTCTCTGCGCGTCGAGCGCCACGTAGAAAATGCGCTGAAGGTGGTCGATTACCTAGTCAACAACCCGCATGTGGAGGCTGTCCACCATCCCTCCCTGCCGGACAGCGGCTATAAGGAACTATATGACCGTTATTTCCCGCATGGAGCAGGTTCCATCTTTACCTTTGAGATCAAGGGCGGCGCCAAAGAGGCGCAGGCTTTCATCGACCGGCTGCAAATTTTCTCGCTGTTAGCAAATGTGGCAGACGTAAAATCCCTGGTCATTCATCCGGCCAGCACCACGCATGGTCAGCTCAACGAAGAGGAACTGCGACTGACTGGCATCAAGCCAAACACCATCCGCCTTTCCATCGGCATTGAGAATATCCAGGACATCATCGCTGACCTTGACCAGGCCTTTAACGGCTAATTGGGCTTTTAAAACAACAAGAAGAGATCTTTTCGAAAACAACCGCCACCTTGCAAAAAGGAAGCGGTTGTTTTGCGGTCATTGGACATCAAACAGGCGCGTGCTATACGATTGAAGCGGTTTCAGCCCAACTTTGACACCGCGCAGGGCAGATGCTATACTAAATGAAAAGTGGATTCGGGAGGAAATGACATGTTTGATAACTGGCGCGATCTGGAGGCGGCCTGCCGGCAATGCCACGACTGCGACTTGGCGAAGGGCCGCACGAACCTGGTCTTTGGGGTGGGCAATCCCGCGGCCAAGATTCTGTTCATCGGCGAAGGGCCGGGTGAACAGGAGGACCTGAAGGGCGAACCCTTTGTGGGGCGCAGCGGCCAGCTGCTGGATAAGCTGCTCGACGCGATCGATCTGGACCGCCACAAAAACATCTACATTGCAAACATCGTCAAATGCCGCCCGCCCCACAACCGCGATCCGCTGCCCGAAGAGCAGGACAAATGCATCGGCTGGCTGCGCAACCAGACCGCACTGTTGCGCCCGCGGATTCTTGTCTGTCTGGGACGCATTGCGGCAATGCGCATCATTGATCCCAATATCCGCATCACACGCCAGCACGGCGAGTGGTCGGAGCGCAACGGCGTCTGGCGGATGGCGACCCTCCACCCCGCCGCCCTGCTGCGCGATCCGCGCAAAAAGCAGGATGCTTTTGCGGATTTTCTGAGCCTGCGGGATAAAATTCAGGAACTTGGAATTGCCATTTGATTGCTGGAAGGATCTTTCCACATGGCAAAATGGAATGTCGAACAATATTTAAAATTTCAAAAGGAGCGCACCCAGCCGTCAATGGATCTGGCCTTTCGGATTCCGCTGGAATCCCCGGGCAGTATCCTGGACTTGGGTTGCGGGCCCGGAAACAGCACAGCGGTTTTGCGCCGCCGCTTTCCCAATGCCAGGATTCTGGGAATTGACAGCTCTGCACAGATGATCGACGCTGCGCGGAAAAGCGACCCTACCCTCTCCTTCGCTCAGCGGGACGCGGCAACCGAACTGGCCGGCTGGACAGAGCGGTTTGACATTGTATTTTCCAATGCCTGCTTGCAATGGGTACCCAACCATCCACAAGTATTGCAAAATATAAAGGTCCTGTTAAACCCAAATGGGATTCTAGCCGTACAAGTACCGGTCAACGAGGAGGAACCCATTCATCAAATTCTCAGGCGGGTGTCCAGCAGCGACCGTTGGCGTTCCAAATGCAGCTGTACTCGATTTTTTTATACGCTTTCCGAAAGTGAATACTTTGATCTGCTCGCTCAAAACTTTTCGGATTTTACGATGTGGCAAACCACATATTGCCACCGGATGCCGTCGCACGAAAGCATCCTGGAATGGTACCGGGGCACCGGCATGCGCCCTTACCTCGCAGTGCTATCGGAAACAGACTGCTCGGCCTTTGAAGCGGAAGTGCTTCAAGCAGTACAAGAAGCCTATCCGGTACAAAAAAATGGCGAAATCCTGTTTCGCTTCCCGCGGCTATTTTTCATTGCGCAAAAGGGGAAGTGCTAAATCGGGCACTACTTTCCATCTGTCTGATAAAAAAGAACGTCTAGCCAATCGAAACGGCCAGACGTTTTGCGACGTTTTTCTTTTTTATAGCTTAGCAGTGCTCCATGATGTCCAAGAATTGATTGGCCAGCACATCGTATTCCTGATTTTCCAGGATATACTGGTGCCCGCGCATTCCCATTTCCGCCAGTTCCTGCGGCGGCATGGAAGCCAACTTCCGCGCGGCATCGGCAATCGCGCGGCTGTCCTCCGGCGGTATGGAAATGCCGCACCGCGCTTCCGCAACCATATCGTTACCAGCCTCAATGGCAAAAATGACCGGTTTGCCAGCCATCATATAATCCATCAGCTTATTGGGCGACACACCGAAACGGAAGAGCGGCTGACGCTGTAAGCCGATATACAAAGCATCCATCTGGTGCAAAAATTCCGGCACTTGCGCACGGCTGATCGGGTCGAGCAGCTCAACATTGTTCGGGGCGATCTCGGCGGCCTTGGCTTTCAACCGCTCGCGCTCCGGGCCAGGGCCGACCAACAGTAGTTTGATCTTTGCGCCTTTGAGCAGCGCGCCTGCCTCGACGAAACTGTCAAGGGCATTGGCAATGCCATGCGCGCCGGTGTATGCGATCAAAAACCAGCCATTCTCGTGCAGGCTGCGCAGCTTTGCTTCATAGACCGGGTGTTCCGGCAGCGGCTTTTCCCAGTCCGCAGCCACAATGCCGTTTGGCACATAATGGAATTTTTCCGGTGCCATGCCGTGCTCAATAAAGTGTTCCCGCGCGCACGGCAGCAGGCTGACCACGGCGTCCGCAGATTTGCAGCACTCGTTTTCGCCTTTTTGCATGATCATGATAAACGGATGGTGCTTGCTCATGCCGCCGAGTTCCATCGGACTTAATGGCCACAGGTCATGCACCTCGTAGATGATCTTGGCGCCATAACGCTTCGCGATCTTTTTTGCCGGATAAATATCGAGCGGATACGTGCTCGAGGCAATCACCACATCCGGCTTTCCCACAGCGCAAATATCAAGCAGGTAATGGTTTACGCCATGCAAAAAGGAAAGGATGTTCCGAATCCGGCCCATGCCATTTCCATGATACTGCGGCCCGGCAATCCAGAACCAGCGAATGCCATCCACCCGCTCGTCCAAATACGGCTGGCCCTTGAGATCCGGGTTCTTTGTGCGCAGATGGCTATAGGCGCTGGCCACGATGGTCACATGGTGTCCGGCCTTGACCCAGCGCTGTGCCAAAAAATAAGGGCGGAACTCCATTCCATACTGCGGCGAACCTGCATAATGCTCCAGATAAATGATATTCATATTGTCCAGATCCTTCCGGCAAAATTAGCTGCACAAAATCGAGGCGATCTTTTCGCTGGCGTGGCCGTCGCCAAAAGGCTGCGCCTCCCGCGCAGCCGGGTCCTGCGCTGTGTGCAGCGCTTTCTCAAGAATATCCGAGGTGGTGAGATCTGCCAGCACATTCCAGCCGCCGGCAAGCGTCTCGACCCATTCGGTCTCTTTGCGCAGCGTGACGCACGGCACCTCCATGAACCACGCTTCCTTCTGCAGGCCGCCGCTGTCCGTAAGCACCTGCTTGGCGCCGCTGGTCAGCAGCAGCATTTCCAGATACCCCACCGGGTCAATCAGCTGAATATTCCGATAGCCGCGGCGCTGCAGCGCCTCTTCGGCCAACCCGCGCGTGCGTGGATGGATCGGCACCACCACGCGGTCTGGCAGCTGTTCAAATGCGTCGAAGATGCGTTCAATAGCAGCCTCGCCGCCGTCCGTGGTCTCGGCCCGGTGCAGGGTCGCCAGACGGTACTGCTTCGGCACAATGCCGAGCGTATCGTAAATCTTGCGCTTCTCCGGGTTTTCGAGCGCAACCTTGCGGAAATGCAGGACACTGTCCAGCATCACATCGCCCGTAACAAATACGCCTTCTTCAATCCCCTCATGCGCGAGGCTTTTGCGCGCGGTTTCGGTCGGGCAAAAGAGCCATGTGCTGATGTGATCGCTCAAAATACGATTTTGCTCCTCCGGCATGCGCATGTTGTGCGAGCGCAGGCCCGCCTCCACATGTGCGACCGGGATGTGCAGCTTGGACGCAGCCAAAGCGCCGGCCAGCGTGGAATTCGTATCGCCATAGACGAGTACAGCGTCCGGCTTTTCCTTAAAAAGCACCTCTTCGACGCCGATCAGCATCTCGCCGGTCTGGCGGCCATGCGTGCCGCTGCCAATGCCCAAATTATAGGCGGGGTGCGGAATTTTCAATTCCTCGAAAAACACGTCGGACATATTGGCATCATAATGCTGGCCCGTATGCACCAGGACCTCCTGGCAATGAGACTTGAGCGCGGCGGACACGACGCTCGCCTTGATGAACTGGGGCCGCGCGCCCACAACCGTCACAATTTTCATATTACTTCACCTTGACGTCCGCTGTGCACATATCCGTGCTGGCAAATTCCAAGCCGTCGAATTTGACTGCCTGGCCGGTTTTCTGGCTCTTATAGGCGGCGAGGATGATCTTGAGCGCCTTGATGCCCTCATAGCCGGAAACCAGCGGCTGGGTGTGGGTGTTCACCGCATGGATATAATTTGCATACAGCAGGTTGTGGCCGCTGCCATAAACGTCCTTCGGATCCGTGCCCGCGAGCTTGGCGACCACTTCGTCCTGCGGCGCAGGCTTTTCAAACTGCCAGGTCTGCACACGGTTGACGGCCAGGCCGCCGATGACCGCGCAGCCGGTCTCTCCGAAAATGGAGAGCGTCTCCTCCAGATTTTTCGGATATACACAGGCAGTGCCCTCGACGATGCCGATAGCGCCGTTTTTGAAGCGGATCAGGATGGCGCCGAAATCCTCGGCCTCAATGTCGCGCAGGTAATTGCCCGTCATCGCCATGATGGTGTCCGGCTCGCCGCCCAGGCTCCACTGCAACAGATCAATATTATGGATGCATTGGTTCATCAGCGTGCCGCCGTCCTGCGCCCAGGTGCCGCGCCACGGAGCCTGCGTATAATACGGCATCGTGCGGTTCCACAGGATGCGGGCTGTGCCGTTGACCAATTTGCCAAAGCGGCCATCGTCGAGCGCCTTGTGCAGCTGCTGGATTGGGGCGTTGAAACGGTTCTGGTGGCAGACGCCCAGCGTCACGCCCTTTTCTTCCGCTGCGTGGATCATGGCCTGCGCGTCCTTAGTAGAAAGCGCCATCGGCTTTTCCACCAAAACGTGCTTGCCGTGCGCGATGCAGTCAAGCGCAATCCCCGCGTGGAAGCCGCTCTCCGTGGCAATGGCGCAGACATCGATCTGCTGCTCTGCCAGCGCCTGTTTATAATCCGTATAGACCAGCGCATCATAGCCGGCCTGCTCCCGGAGCATGGCGGCCTTTGCTTCGGCGCGCTCGCGCACAGGATCGCAGACCACCGCCAGCGTCATGCTGTCCTGATTGGCGGCAGCCGCCGCAATGTGATTTTTGCTGATGCGGCCGCAGCCAATCAACATAAAGCGCAGTTTTTCCATCAATCCTTCAATCCTTCCCCTTTTGGTCTCAAACGTCCTGCCCTGATTACAAAAGCTCGATATTGGAGCGGTCCTTGACGTCCTTCATCGCGTTGCGCGTGTCAAAGATTTCCTTGGCGGTCTTCTGAATGTGGTCGTAGTCAAAGCAGGAATGCGCGGTGCAGATCACCACGATGTCCGCTTCACGGAGCATCTCGTCGGTCAGCTCCTTGGCACCGGTATGCACCTTGCCCTTGTGCTTATAGGTCGGGATAAACGGATCATAGTACGTGGTTTCAGCGCCTTCCTGGATGAAGTGGTCGATGACATTCAGCGCGGGGCTTTCGCGGTAGTCGTCGATGTCATTTTTATACGCAACGCCCAGCACCAGCACCTTTGCGCCATTGAGCGCAATCTTTTTCTTATTGAGGATCTTCATGGAGCGCTCGACCACGTATTCCGGCATCGCGGTGTTGATTTCGCCGGACGTCTCGATCAGGCGGGTATGGTAATCGTATTCGCGCGCCTTCCAGGAAAGGTAGAACGGATCCAGCGGAATGCAGTGGCCGCCCAGGCCCGGGCCCGGATAGAACGCCTGGAAGCCATAGGGCTTCGTCTTGGCCGCCTCGATGACTTCCCAGACATTGATGCCCATGCGGTTGCAGATGATGGCCATCTCGTTTGCCAGGCCGATGTTGATGTTGCGGTAAGTGTTTTCCAAGAGCTTCTCCATCTCAGCGACAGCCGGAGAGCTGACTTCATAGACACCGCCTTCGAGCACATGGCGGTACAAAGTAGCCGCGACCTCGGTGCCGTCCTTGCCCACACCGCCGACAACCTTTGGGGTGTTCTTTGTCTTATACTGCTTGTTGCCGGGATCGACGCGTTCGGGCGAAAATGCCAGATAAAAATCTTCGCCGCACTTGAGGCCGCTCTTTTCCAGGATGGGCTTCAGCAGCTCCTCTGTCGTGCCGGGATAAGTCGTGCTCTCCAGCACAATCAGCATGCCGGCATGCACATGCTCGGCGACGCTCTCCGTGGAATTCTTGACATAGCTGATGTCCGGCTGCTGGTGGGCATCCAGCGGGGTGGGCACGCAGATTGCCACCGCGTCCACATCGCGGATAAAGCCGAAATCACTGGTCGCACGCAGACGGCCGCTCTGCACTTCTTCCTTAAGTGTCTCGCCGACAATGTCGCCGATATAGTTATGGCCCGCATTGACGCTTTCCACTTTGTGTGCTTGGACGTCAAAGCCGATGGTCGTATAGCCCGCGCGTGCGAATTCCACCGCAAGGGGAAGTCCCACATAGCCCAGACCGACAATGCCGACTTTCGCCGTTTTGTTGTTGATTTTATCCAGCAGTTCCGCTTTCACATTCGCCATTTCATTTCCCTCATTTTTACAGTATTCCAATGCAGAATTTTATTTGGTTCCGGTTTATGGTTTTACAGGGTTTTGCCCCGCTTTAGACACGTTTGAGTACGCCGCAAATATAGTCGATTTCCTCATCGGTGATATAGCCGTGCATCGGCAGGCTGAAGACCGTCTTGGCAAGCTGCTCTGCCACCGGCAAATCTCCCTCTTTATAGCCCAGCGGCTGATACACCTTCTGCAAATGCAGCGGGCAGGGATAATAGACCATGCTCGGCACGCCCGCTTCCTTGAGCGCGGCCTGCGCCCGCGCACGTTCCTCTTCGCTTTTCGCGCGCAGCGTATAATAGCCAAAGCTGGAGTGGAAGCCCTCCGGCACCACCGGCACCGCAAAATGATTCTGAAGCTGAAAACCATATTTCTCGGCAGCGCCGTTACGGTGGGCGTTTTCCACATCAAAGGCATTGAGCTTTGGCAGCAGGATCGCGGCCTGCAGCGTATCCAGGCGGGAATTGAGCCCCACGCGGATGTTTTCATATTTCATGCGGCCCTTGCCATGCACGCGCAGGCTTTTCAGAAGGGTATACATCTTTTCGTCGTCGGTAAAGACCGCGCCGCCGTCGCCGTAGCATCCCAGCGCCTTGGCAGGAAAGAAACTCGTCGCCGACACATCGCCAAAGGAGCAGGCGCGGCGCTCGCCGATCTTGCCGCCAAAGCCCTGCGCGCTGTCCTCCAGCACAAACAAGCCGTTTTCCTTGGCAATCGGTTCAATGGCCGGGAAGTCGGCCGGCAGGCCGAAAAGATCCACCGCAATCACGCCGCGCGGCTTTAACTTGCCCTCTGCCTTCACCTGTGCGATCTTTGCCGCCAGATCCATGGGATCCATATTAAAGGTATCGGGCAGGCTGTCGACAAAAACCGGCGTCGCGCCGCACAGGCTGATAACCTCGCTGCTTGCATAAAAAGTAAACGCCGGCACAAAGACCGCGTCCCCCGGTCCAATGCCCATGGCCATCAGCGGCAGGTGCAAAGCGTCCGTTCCGCTGCCGCAGGTTACGCAGTACTTGCGGCCCGTGTAGTCACAAAGCGCTGCCTCAAGCTGTTCGACCTGCGGGCCGGAAATAAAGTGGCAATCTTTCAAGACGGCGGCGATGGCCGCGTCGATTTCCGGCTTCAAAGCGGCATACTGCGCGCCCAGATCGTTAAACTGGATGGGTTTCATTTCCCTTTGTCCTCCTTTTCGTGTAGGCCTTCTGCGGTCTGTTCATACTGCCGGCCGCATTTGGGACAGCGCAGTGTTTCGTCTAGCTTTTCCCCACATTCGCAGGCCCAGCCCTTCTGGCGTGCGGGCGCGCCCATCATAATCGCGTGCGCGGGCACGTCCTTGGTCACCACGCTGCCCGCCGCGATGAAAGCATTTGCCCCGATTTTATGCCCGCAGACGATCGTGGCATTGGCGCCGATCGAGGCGCCTTCCCCCACCGGCGTCGGCTTGTAAAATTCTGCGCCGCGCTGCGGATACTTGCACCGCGGCCGCGGGACATTCGTAAAGACCATGCTCGGCCCGCAAAATACGTAATCGCCCAGTTCCACGCCCTCATAGACGCTGACGTTGTTCTGGATCTTGCAGTGGCTGCCGATCTTGACGCCATCCGCGACAAATACATTCTGACCCAGCGTGCAGCCCTCGCCGATCTCTGCGCCTGCGCTGATATGCGAAAAATGCCAAATCTTTGTGCCTGCACCGATCTGCGCGCCGTCATCAACACAGGCTGTTTCGTGTACATAATAGGATTTTTCCATGAATGAATCCGCTTCTTTCAAAAAAGTTCTTCCGGACAAAGGCAACGCCGCAGCCCGGCGCGCTCTTCCGCCGAAAGGCCGCAGCCTTCCAGATAGGCATCCACATCTCCGACCTGCCGCAGGACCTCTTCCATAACCTCCGGGTCCGAGCGGCCATACCAATCCGGATTGCCGGGCAGTTCTTTGCGCAGCATACGCACCACTGGCATCACATACGCATAAGACAGCGAATAATCCGCAATCACATCTGCCTGAGAAACGCCCGCTTCACGCAGCAGCAGCGCCGCGATGATACCCGTGCGGTCCTTCCCCGCTGCGCAGTGGAAAAGCACCGGCCCGGCTGAGCGTAAAATCAGGCGCATTACCCGGGCAATATTGCTCCGGTCGTCGAGCATTTCCATCGTGACCTGCGGCATATCCGCCAAGGTGTCCGGGTCGCGGTTGCCGCTGGCAAAGGAGCAGCTCCAATATTCCACGCCGTGCAGGGAGGCAAACTCGCTTGGCTGTGTCTGCACCTGCTCGACGGAACGCAGGTCGATCACCGTGCACAGTCCCAATTTCTGTAAGGCCGCGCGGTCCGCATCATCCAGCCCGTGCGGCATGTCGCTGCGAAACAGCCACCCCCAGCGCGTGATGTGCCCGCTGGCGGTCTGGTAGCCACCCAGGTCACGCGTGTTACACGTGCTGTGCAGCGGCAAATGGCGCAGTCCTGCCTTCTCCATCCAAATCCCCCCTGCTTGTCCCAAACATGGTACCGAAATTATGGTACTCATAGTTAGTTTTTATTATAGTATAATCTTTTCCTATCGTCAAATTTTTTCCGACAGAATCCAGGCTCTCTCGTTTTAAAATTTAAGATACAATAAGTTGTCTCGATAAGTTGTCTCGATGAAGCACACATTTTTGGCACGACAATCGGCCGCCTTTCCGCACACACATTGACTTTGCACTTAAATTGGATTATGATGTTAACAATTAAGCGGCTGCGTCCGCCCATCCAGATAAGCGAAAGAACGGAGCGATCCAATTGAAGAGCTTTCAAAAACGTGACACCTTTATTCCATATAATCAGCCCGACTTGACCGACGCGGAAATTGACGAGGTCGTCGCCACCCTGCGGTCCGGCTGGATTGCAAGGGGACCGCGCACGGTGGAATTTGAAAAAGAATTTGCCGCCTATGTCGGTGCAAAGCATGCGCTGGCGCTGAATTCCTGCACCGCTGCGCTGCACGTCTCGCTGCTCAGCGCCGGCATCGGTCCGGGCGACGAGGTCATCACCACACCGATGACCTTTGCTTCCACGGCCAATACGATCCTGCACTGCGGGGCAACGCCGGTCTTTGCGGACATTGACTACCGCACCGGCTGCATCGACCCCGAGCAGGTCAAGGCAAAGATTACCCCGCGCACCAAGGCCATTGTACCTGTGCATTATAGCGGCCAGGTCTGCGACCTCGACGCCCTTTACGAACTGGCGGACAAGCATGGCCTGTTTGTCAGCGAAGATGCGGCGCACGCGCTCTGGAGCCGCTATAAAGGCCGGCTGATCGGGCATGAATTGCAAGGCGCTGCCTGCTACAGCTTCTACGCCACCAAAAACCTCACCACCGGCGAGGGCGGCATGCTGGTGACGGATAACGATCAGATCGACGCGCAGGCACGCATCTGGGCAGGTCAAGGCATGAGCAAGAACGCCTGGAACCGATACGCGAAGGGCGGTTCCTGGCAGTACGACATCTGCCAGCCCGGTTTCAAATACAATATGTTTGACATTCAGGCCGCATTAGGCCTCAAACAGCTTTCCCGCCTGGAGGACATGCAGGCCCGGCGGCTGCGCATTGCCGCACGGTATCAAGAGGCCTTTGGCAAATGCGACGCGCTCGACCCGCCGTTCGTACCCTCGTATACCACTCACTGCTGGCACCTTTATGTGCTGCGCATTGTGCCGGAACAGCTCACCATCGACCGCGACCAGTTTATCGTGGAGCTCAACAACCGCAACGTCGGCACAAGCGTCCACTTCATCCCGGTCACGCATATGAGCTATTATGTCAACCGCTTCGGCTTTAAGCCCGGCGATTTTCCAAATACAGACAAACATTTTGATCGCATTATCAGTCTGCCGCTGTACCCAACCATGACGGACGAGCAGGTTCAGTATGTAATCGACGCGGTGCTCGATATCGTGCAGACCTATCACAAGTAAACGTGCGCTTTAGGAGGAACGACATGACCCGCAAATATTCTGCCGCTCTGGCCGCAGCGGCGCTTGCCTTTGCGTTGAGCGCTTGTGGGGAGCCCGGTGCGTCTTCGACCCTGGCGTCAACTTCCCCCACAACGCCGTCCGCCTCTTCTGTCGTACAGCAGCAGTCAGAGAGCGCTTCCAGCACGGCTTCCGGCCTGCCCGCCACGGCGGACAAGAAATTCCAGGTGCGCATTGCGCTGGACAATTCTGTGCCGCCAAGTCTATTCGCTGGGATTTATGCGGCTCAGGAAGAAGGCTATTTTTCCGCCGAAGGCCTGGACGTGGAAGCTGCGCTTTATACCGACACCGGCACGCCTGCCCTGGAAAAGGCGGCGGACGGCACCGCGCAGCTGGCCGTTACAGCGCAGGCCGGCGGGATGGTGTCCGCTCTCGCTGATGCAAAACCGGTCACTGCGGTGGCTGCCCTGCAGCAGCATAACGACGCCGGTTTGCTCTCGATCGACTCCAATCATGTCCAGCGTCCACGCGCACTGGAAGGGAAATCCTGCACGACCGACGGCTCCCCTTTGCAGCAGGCTCTTTTCCGCACCGCCTTGACGGCAGACGGCGGCGACACCACAAAGGTCACGCTCAACACATCCGCACAGTCTGGCATCGATTGGGCAGTGCAGGCGTTGCAGAGCAATGCACCTGCTGTGTCCGCCTCGTATGGATGGGACGGGTTGCTTTGCAAAGAAAAGGGGTTGTCGGTCAATTTTCAATTTTATGCCGACATTTCTTCTCAGCTGGATGGGTATCCCGCGCTGCTGGCCGTGAACAACACTTTCCTGAACGCACACGGCGCGCAGGTCAAAGCGTTTTTGCGCGCGGCATGGCGCGGCTACACGTATGCCGCGCAATACCCGGACACAGCAGCCGCCCTTGTCACGCAGCGTATCCCGTCGCTGAGTCAGGACCAGTCCGGCATCCAGCGCAGCCTGACATGGCTGGCCGGAAAATACCGGGACGACGCGCCGTATTGGGGCGCAATCGATCAAACCCGCTGGAATGCATTTTATACCTGGTTTAATACCCAAAAGCTTTCCGCCAAATCGGTTCCATTGGGAACCGGCTTCTCAAATGAATATCTGCCACAGCAGACAACTGCTTCGTAACCACATGACGCCCGGCATTTCACAGCCGGGCGCTTGTTTTCCTTGGAAGAAAGCGCGGCAGCTTTTCCCTTTTCTCAACCTTGACAGAAAAGGGATTCCGCTGTATCTTGGAAAAGGATTTTTGGCACGTGATAAATTCCTGCTGGGTTGCAAAAGGCGCGTGCTTGTTTCAAAAAGTTTCTGCGCATTTTCATGGATTATGAAAGCAGCCGGCGACACAGCGTTTTGCAAATCCGAACCTCCGCATCATCGCGGAACAGAAATTTCAGATAAAGGAGAACCATATGATCGATTTCCGGAAACCGAAAATAACGGACAAACCCTGGGTGGACGAATGTCTGCGAAAGGCGGACTTTCGAGGGTGCGAATATAACTTTACCAATATTCTGGCCTGGGGCAACACATATGGCCAGGGAATTGCCCAGATTGACGGTTTTTTGACCACGCACTTTAACGGCCAAACCTATGGCGCCGCTTATCTTTATCCAGCTGGGGAGGGCAACACAGAGCAAGTTATCCGCGTAATGGCGGCAGATGCCCAAGAGCGGGGTATTTCATTCCGCCTGTGCGGTCTTTGTGCCCAGCAGGTCGAAAGTCTGCGCCGGAATTTTCCGGACGCGTTCCACTTTGAGGCGGATCGCAATGGCTCCGACTATCTCTACGACATCAACCGCTTGGCAGATCTGCCGGGCAAAAAGCTGCACGCCAAACGCAACCACATCAATCGGTTCGTCGAGAACAACCCCAATTGGCACTATGACGTGCTCAGGCCGGAAGATATCCCCGAATGCCTGGCGCTGGAGCGGGAATGGTATCAAGCCAGCATGCTCCGCGAAGGGAAGGAAGAGGCACAAGACTTGGGCGACGAGGGGTATGCGCTCCGCCAGGCCACTGCCTATTATGAAGAGTTGGAGTTGGAAGGCGGCGTGCTGCGGGTCGACGGCAAACTGGTGGCCTTCACCATAGGCAGCCGGATTTCTTTTGACACCTATGACGTTCATTTTGAAAAGGCCTACCATGATCTACAGGGCGCTTACCCGATGATTAATCGGGAATTTGCGCGCCAGGTGCGGACAAACCATCCGGAAATCCGCTACCTGAACCGGGAAAACGACATGGGCATTCCGGGCCTGCGCAAGGCAAAAGAATCGTATTATCCTGATTTGCTGGTGGAAAAATACTTTGCCATTCTGGAAGGCTCCAGCCTGCATTGACAGAAATTTTGGAAGAGGGGAACGCGTTTTATGACAGAAATCCGGATTGCTGAGCCTGCGGATCTACCCCGGCAAAAAGCACTTTGGAAACTGGTCTTCGGCGATCCAGACGCCTATATTGATCGCTTTTACAGCCATTCCGCGCTTGGCCACTCCTTGCTGCTGGAGGACGGCGGCATGCTGTGCAGTATGGTCAGCCTGCTGGATTTGTCGGTGACCCTTCCGGACGGAAAAGCCGCCACATCGGGGTATATCTATGCATTGGCGACCCACCCGAATGCACGCGGCCGCGGGTTTGCGCATGCACTTTTGGACCACGCGGACCGCTTTCTGCAAAGTCTTGGCCGAACCTGCGTGACTGTCGTTCCGGCGGATCCACCCCTGCATGCATTTTACAGGGCGGAGGGATTTGTTGAGTGCTTTGCCACACAATTTCGTACACTGGAGGCAAATCGCCTTCCGTCCTGTGCCCCAGCAGACAGCTGCGTTCCGCTCTCTTCCCCCGCCGCTTACAACCAGCTGCGGGAGCGCCTGCTTACCGGAACGCTGCACGTTTCATACCCGGAAGCACTGATCGCCTATCAGCAAGCACTCTCGCTGGCGGGCCGCGGCGGCCTGTTTCAACTGACGACAGCAGGCCAGGAGGGCGCAGCTGTAGTGGAAGCAGGAGATGCAGACACGTATACAATAAAAGAGTTACTGCTTCCAAACGGAGACGCAGCCCGCGCCGTGGCGCTGCTGGCAGCTCACTTGCCTGCCGCGCAGAATTACGCCGTGCGTACGCCTGCACAGGGACATGGTGCTCGCGCATTTGGCATGATAAAATGGTATGCACCGCCCCCGCTTCAAACCCAAATCGGTTATCTCGGTTTAGCCTTCGATTGACAGGCGTCAAATATCCTGGTTTGAGGTATGGATAAGCTCCCCCTAGAGAAGATAAAAAGTCTTCTCTAGGGGAATTGTCTGTCCGGGCGGAGTGGCTTTCGTCTAGAAGCGAAACCGAAAATCATGTATAAGCATGCCTGTCAGGAAAGAGGGAGCATGTGCGTGGCAAAGTAGCCGAAACACAGCCGCAGATTTTGGTGACAGCCGTAGCTGCCGCCTAAAATCCGCGGCTGTGACAGCACCTCAGCGCTGCGAATCCATCATTTTTCTTTTGTCTCTCGATGGAGCGGCTCCATTTCTCCTATCAGCGGAGGATTGCCGGTTGTATGCTTGACTTAGCCTGCCTTTTCCAGGTCCTTTTTCAGGCGTGCAATGATGCGTTTTTCCAAACGGGAAATATAAGATTGGGAAATCCCCAACGCGTCTGCGACCTGCTTTTGCGTATGCTCATGGTGGCGATTTAAGCCAAAGCGCATCTCCATAATCTGCTGCTCACGCGGCGGCAATGCCTTTACTGCGTCCAGCAGGGAGCGGCGCTCGCTCTCCTGTTCTAATCCAGTGGAGATGGCGTCGCCTTCGCTGCCAAGCACATCTGCCAGCAACAGCTCGTTGCCATCCCAATCGACATTGAGCGGATCGTCAATGGAAATCTCATTGCGCAACTGGCTGGATTTGCGCAGGAACATCAGGATTTCATTTTCGATGCAGCGGGAGGCGTAGGTTGCAAGCTTGATTTTCTTTTCTGGCCGGAAGGTATTGACCGCCTTAATCAGGCCGATGGTGCCGATGGAGATCAGGTCCTCCACCCCCGCGCTGGGGGACTCGAATTTCTTGGCTATGTACACGACCAGGCGCAGATTGTGCGTGATCAGCGGCTCGCGGGCATTCGGCTCGCCGGCCTCGATCTGGGCAAAGACCTGCGCTTCCTCCTCTTTTGTCAGCGGTGGCGGCAGTGTCTCCGGCCCGTTGATGTAATCGACCCGCCCGGCGAATATCGCCAGGAAGCGCTCCTTCAGTTTTTGCAAAACACCCATTTCCATCTCCCCTTTTTGATTGGCTCATTGTGTGTGAAAGCGGCCGTTTGTCCTCCAGCAGTTCCGGTGGCACCAGCGCTTGGTACCCGCTGCCCGCAAAGGCGCCCTCATGCACCGCGACGTAACAATCCTGCGTGACCACTTCGCCATCTGGAAACCGCAGGCGCAGGCAATCCGGACGCCAGGCACGTAAAAGCCCTTTGCCCCCTACCGAAGCATAGGGAACCACCCGTGGCGGCGCCTTGGGCAGCGGCGGCAGCGCGGAACTTTGCACCAGCACAACCGGCAAGCCCGAAAACGGCTCCTTGAGGGTACAGCCGGTATCAACCCGTGCAATACATGTGCCTGTGTTTCCAGCAAACGTGACCTCTGCGCAGCAGACTGTGTCCTGCACCGGTCCGCGCCCGCACAGCCGCTGAAAGAGGCGCATCACCCCATAGCAGACCAACGCCAGCGCGATGAGCAGCAGCGGCGGCACATCGAAATAGACCACGCTGTTTTTGACGAAAAGCCCCTGGGGCGCAAGGAAATACCACACTGCCAACAGAATTCCGGCAAAGGCAAAGCTCAGGATAAAAAAGGACAGTACACGCCGCACTAGGGCGCCCCAGCCGCCAAAACCGAACGCAGCCAGCGTGACCCCGCAGGAAAGGCCCAGCTTCCAGAGCAGGTCCGCCCATGGCGGAAACGGCGGCAGCAGAATCGCCAGAGCGCCCGCCGCCCCCACCAGCGCCCCCAAAAGCAGGCGTAGGCGGGACACCGTCAAGCGCAGGAATTTGGTCTCCAGCAATAGCAGGAAATAATCGATCGCTAGATTGACTGCCAGCAGAACATCAACATACACAGTCTGCACGGCCCCACCCCCTGCCTGTCATTATACCCGTCCAGGCCCTCTCGATTTTGTCAAAAGAACGGCCCGTCCGATATGGCGGCAAGCACAACAAAAAAGCCGGCGGATTATCACCGCCGGCTTTGCAAAATAGGCCGCTTTTCAGATGAATCTGAAAATGTTCCCGCCTGATGCTGTTTTTGAGAAGGCCGTTTCTGCGATGGCCTCCGGCGCAGCCTCTGGCAGGGCTTTTTTATCAGACGCACCCTATGTAGCGGTCCGGTGCGATACCTGCGCCACTGCCGCAGGCATTCCTGAGTGGGAATGGGTATGGTGGCGCCGTGGCTGCTGATCAATGAGTCCAAAACTGATCGACAGCGCGCGGTCTACCCGCGCCATGCCCTCTGCATCCAACCTGCCCATATATTCCCGCAGGCGGTGCTTATCGAGGGTTCGTACCTGTTCGAGCAGGACGACACTGTCGCGCGAGAGGCCCGTTCGCGCAGCCTCCAACAGGATATGCGTCGGCAAGTCGGCCTTGCCGCGCTGGCTTGTAATGGCCGCCGCGATGACGGTCGGGCTAAAACGGTTGCCCACATCGTTCTGCACAATCAGCACAGGGCGCACACCGCCCTGCTCGGAACCAACGACTGGACTCAGGTCCGCATAAAAAATGTCTCCCCTTTTCACCTGCATTGTTCTCACGCTCCGCAATATTTTTGTCGCAGATAGCATTGGCAGGCAAACCGGTTTTTATACATCCGGACTGCCTGCCATTCAGTAGTGTATGCGCGAAAACAACGAATTGTTTGGAATAGTCAGAGGTTTTGCTCGATTTCCAAAAAGATGCCGGGCAGCTGTTCGAGCATGTCCCGCGGCAGCATCGCCTGCTGGGACAGCCGCGCGGCGCAGCGATCGCCGGCAAGGCCATGCAGGTAAACCGCCGCGCACGCCGCATGGAATGGATCGCGGCCCTGCGCCAAAAATGCGCCGATCATCCCCGCCAGCAGATCGCCGCTGCCGCCGCGTGCCATGCCGGGATTGCCGGTGGGGTTTTGCAGGATACGGCCATCTGGCGCGGCGACAAGCGTCCCCGCGCCCTTGAGCACCACGATAGCGTGATGCGCTTTCGCAAAAGACCGCGCCATACCCGGCCGGTCCGCCTGCACCTGGGCGACAGAGCATCCACAAAGCCGTGCCATCTCACCCGGATGCGGCGTCAAAATGGGCGTTCCTGGAAGGCTATCGAGCCACTGCATGCGCTGGGCATTCCCGGCAATGCAGTTGAGGCCATCGGCGTCGAGCACCAGCGGAACCCGACAGGCCTGTAGCACTGCCCTGACACGCTCCGGGTAAAGCGTCGACAAGCCGCAGCCTAAGACGCAGGCGCTCGCCCGTTGCAGCGCATCCGCAACGTCGAAGAAGCTGGTGTCGGGATAGACGGTGAACACGGCCTCCGGCAGCGCAGAGGCCACCACCGGATAAATACCGTGCGGGATGGCCATCTCGACCAGCCCCGCGCCACAGCGCAGGGCCGCTCCCCCGCAGAAAATGGCTGCGCCTGCCATTTGAGAGCCGGCCTCCATCTGACTGGGCACAGCGCAGCCACAGACGCACAACAGCCTGCCAAACGTGCCCTTGTTGCTGTCTGATGGACGCTTGTGCACAATGGAAGCCGCATAGGTATAGGAAATCTGTTCCATATTCAGTCCCCCTTTTCACCCAGCACAACCACAGCGGCCACGTCCTTGGTGTGCGACACGCTGACGGCAAACGTCAAACCGGCCGCCAGCTTTGCCGCCGCGCCGCTCAGGTGTAATTCCGGCGCGCCCGCCGCATTGCGCAGCAGTTGGACCTCTCGCAGCGAAAATCCCCGCAACCCGGTGCCCATGGCCTTGGCAAACGCCTCCTTTGCGGCAAAGGAAGCGGCCACGCTCTGTGCCGGAAAGCCACGCGCGGCGAGCTGGGCATATTCCCTCTCACCGAGGATGCGCTGGCAAAAGCGCGGCGTGTGCGACATTGCCCGGCGAATGCGGGCGATATCGCACAAATCAAGTCCCAGGCCGCACACTTTTGAACGTCCTCGGGAACGCTTCATTGGCCACATTGCGCTTCAGGCCCGCCTTGATCGCCTGCAGCACGCGCTCATCAGGGCTAAAGACCACCAACATGGTTCCGTATTTATCGAAATGGCCGGTCAAATACCATTCGTCCGCGCCGCCTTTGGCGATTTCGCCCACAAAATAGGTGCAGTCAAACTTCCGGCCCTGCAGTTTCTGCGGATCATATTTGCCCATTGCATCGACGTCATGCAGATCAATGCTGAACATGCGCTTGCGGCGGCGGCGATGGATGATCTTGTCGCAGGTCATATCGCCGTTTGTGATGCTATACTCAAATTCCCACGCACGCGTGCCGATCAGATAATACGCGCCAAAGCAAACGGCCGCCACGATGAGAATCCAGTATAAAAACAGCTGTGGAATCCACAAAGGCAACGTCAGGAGAATCAGTCCGGCGATTATCACCCCCACAATTACAAGGGCATCCAGCGCGCCGAATTTTCGCTTGATAATCTGCTCCACAAAAATGTCCATTTTCATATCCATTCTCAATACGCCTCCGCAACTTCACTTTCCCGAATATTGTATCATACCACTTTCCTTTTGACAAACCCCATTCTTTGGCTTTCACAGAAAATTTTTGCTTTTACTAAATTTTCTCGCACATTTTCGCCTACATCACACATTGCTCGCTCTTCCACTCGCTGCACCCTCAATTCTTTAAAACCCGCCTTGCATTCTGCCAAAAGCCGTGGTATAGTAAATATATATTTGGAAACGCTGTGACAAAGGAAGTAGCGGCGCCAGGGTCAGGTCCAGAGAGGGCGCACCATCGGCTGGAAGTGCGCCCGCCGGCAGGCTCCGTGAAGTTCCCTTTTGAGCGTCTGTACTGAAAGCGGTTTCCCGCCCGGTAGGCACAGACGGCTGGCCCCGTTACCGGCCTTTTGAGTACAAATTTAGGGTGGTACCGCGAAGCAGAGCCTTCGCCCCTTTACTGGGGCGGGGCTTTTTGTTTTAAGAAAGGAAGGAACACAAACGCATGTTACAAGACGATCTGCAAGCAATCCGCGCCAAGGCCATGGCAGACCTCTCCGCCGCTGCGGACCAAAAAGAGCTGGAGGCACTGCGCGTCCGGTATCTGGGTAAAAAGGGCGAGCTGACTGCAATTCTCAAACAAATGGGAAAGCTTTCCTCTGAAGAACGTCCGGTGGTCGGCAAACTGGCCAATGAAATCCGCGCCGACATCACGGCTGCGCTCGACGCCCGCAATTCCGCTTTCAAAGAACAGCAGTTCCAGGCGCGCCTGGCTGCCGAGAAACTGGACGTCACGCTGCCGGGCAAAGCCAAAAAGGTGGGCGTCAAGCATCCGCTCTCCCTGGCGCTCGACGAGCTCAAGGAAATTTTCCTGGGCATGGGCTTTTCGATTGCCGAAGGCCCGGAGGTCGAGTACGATTACTATAACTTTGAGGCATTGAATATCCCCAAGGGCCATCCCGCACGCGACGAGCAGGATACGTTCTATATCAACGACAACATCCTCCTGCGTACACAGACAAGCCCGGTGCAGGTGCGCACCATGGAAAAACAAAAGCCGCCCATCCGTGTGATAGCGCCGGGCCGGTGCTATCGCAGCGATGCGCTCGACGCCACCCATTCCCCGCTGTTCCACCAGATCGAGGGCCTGGTGGTGGACAAGGGCATCACGTTTGCAAACCTGAAAAGTACGCTTGAGACATTCATCAAGCGGCTTTACGGCGAGGACAGCGTGGTGCGCTTCCGGCCGCACCACTTCCCCTTCACCGAGCCGAGCGCCGAAGTGGACGTGCAGTGCTTCCATTGCCACGGCGAGGGCTGCCGCCTGTGCAAAGGCGAGGGGTGGATCGAAATTCTCGGCTGCGGCATGGTGCACCCGAAGGTGCTGCAAAACTGCGGCATTGACCCGGAGGTCTACACAGGCTTTGCCTTTGGCATTGGCCTGGAGCGCATCACGATGCGCAAATATAACATTGACGACATTCGTCTGTTCTATGAGAACGACGTGCGTTTTTTGGAGCAGTTCTAAATTTTATAATCGGCGTGCGGCCTGCCAACAAAAGAGCGCAGAAATCAAGCATCTGGACGCGTTAAAGGCGAGATCGCTGCACCCGATTGAGGCTATGCTGCTCGACTGAAAATCAGCCGTTCTCAAACATTCCAATCAAACTGAAATTACAGAAAGTGTGGGATACCGATACAATGAACCTTTCCATGCGTTGGTTAAAAGAATTCGTAGATCTTCCGGAAATGCCGCTGCGGCAATTTACAGAAGCGATCACCCTCTCTGGCAGCAAAGTCGAGAGCTGGCGCACCGAGGGAGCGGAAATCAGTAAGGTCATCGTAGGCCGTGTGCTTTCGCTGGAGCGCCATCCGGACAGCGACCACCTCTGGATCACCCAGATCGACACCGGCAGCGGCGAGCCGTTGCAAATCGTCACCGGCGCGCAAAATTTGAAAGTCGGCGACTATGTGCCGGTCGCGCTGCACGGCAGCACCCTGCCCGGCGGCAAAAAAATTAAAAAAGGCAAGCTGCGCGGCGTGGCCAGCAACGGCATGCTCTGCAGCCTGGGCGAGCTGGGGCTGACTGTTCATGACTTCCCCTCCGCCATCGAAGACGGCATCTTTGTGCTGACGGAGCAGGATGGCTGCGATTTGACGCTTGGCAAAGATATCCGCGAGGCCATTGGTTTTGACGATACGACCGTCGAATTTGAGATCACGTCCAACCGTCCGGACTGCTTCTCCATGATCGGTCTGGCACGCGAAGCGGCGGCCACGTTTGACCTGCCCCTAAAGCGCCATACGCCCCAGATCAAGGGCGGCGCGGGTGACTGCACAGGCCTGCTCGACGTGAAGATCGAGGCACCGGACCTGTGCCCCATCTATTCAAACCGCATTGTCAAGAACGTGCGCGTCAAGCCCTCCCCGCGTTGGATGCGCGAGCGTTTGCGTGCCATGGGGGTGCGCCCGATCAACAATATTGTGGACATCACGAACTATGTGATGCTCGAATACGGCCAGCCGATGCACGCGTTTGACCTGCGCAGCGTAGAAGGCGCAAAAATCCGCATCCGCCGCGCCAAAGCCGGCGAAACCATCACGACGCTGGATGGCGTGGAGCATGCGCTGACGGAAAACCAGCTGGTCATCGCGGACGCAGCCCGGCCCATTGCCATTGCAGGCGTTATGGGCGGCGAAAACAGCGGCATTCTCGACAGCACGACAACCATCGTCTTTGAGTCTGCCTGCTTCAATGGAGTCAGCGTGCGCACCACGGCCCGCGATCAGGGCATGCGCACCGAGGCATCCGCCCGCTTTGAAAAGGGGTTGGATCCGAACAACTGCCTGCCCGCTATTGACCGTGCGTGCGAACTCGTAGAGCTGCTCGACGCGGGGGACGTGATGGACGGCGTGATTTTGGACGACCATTCCACAAAGGAAAAACACCGCATCCGCTTTGAGCCGGAATGGACGCGGAATTTTCTCGGCGAGCCAACGATTTCCGACGATGAGATGAAAGCCATCCTCACAAAGCTCGAATGCACGTTTGATGGGGACGACATCCTGGTGCCGACCTTCCGGCCGGACTTGGCGCATAAAGCAGATATTGCCGAGGAAATTGCCCGCTTTTACGGCTACAATAAAATCGAAAGCACGCCTCTGCCCGGCGGCGCCGAGGGACGCCTGACCCCGCATCAGCGGTTCCAGCGTCTGGTTTCCACACTGATGGAGAGCCTGGGCGCGGACGAGATCATGACTTATTCGTTCTTTGCGCCCAAGACGTATGACAAAATTTTGCTGCCGGCAGACAGCCCGCTGCGCCGTTCGGTCATCATCCGCAACCCGCTGGGAGAGGACACGAGCATGATGCGCACCACCGCTCTGCCCAGCATGCTGGACGTGCTCTCCCGCAACTATAACAACCGCAACGAAAGCGCCTGCCTCTATGAACTGGCGAGTGCCTACCTGCCCAAAGGCGAAAACGAGCTGCCCGACGAAACCTGCACACTGCTGTGCGGCATGTACGGGAATGGGTGCGATTTCTTTACCGCCAAGGGCATGATCGAAACGCTGTTTGCCCGCCTGCACATCCCGGACTGGGAGGCCAACGCCTGTTCGGACCTGCCGTATTATCATCCCGGCCGATGCGCGGTGCTCTCCTGCGGGCCGGACCTGCTCGGCACCGTCGCGCAGGTGCATCCGCAGGTCGCGGAAAATTTCGGGCTGGAAGAGACGAGTGTCTATTGCATTGAACTGGACATGGCGGCGCTGGAAGCACACGCGCAGCTCGACCTGCACTACACACCCTTGCCGAAGTTCCCCGCCGTTTCGCGCGACCTGGCATTGATTTGCCGGGAAGACCTGCCGGTCGCTGTACTGGAAAAGGCGATCCGCAAAGGCGCAGGCAAGTTGCTCGATAAGGTTGAGGTCTTTGATGTCTACCAGGGCGAGCAGATCGCCAGCGGCATGAAGAGCGTTGCGCTGCGAATCGTCCTGCAAAGCGCTGACAGCACCCTGACCGAAGAGCAAATCAACAATGCAATCCAGCACGCCATTCAAGCGCTGGAAGCGGCCGGCGCAACGCTGCGGCAGGCGTAACCCACATGCCTGACAATGCCAATGACACGTGCCCTTTCGGATGCTTCGTGCAGGGGATTGCAACTGAAATGCTCTCCCCCTGCGACTTGATGGGGGCTCTGCCAACAGGCAAAAATTTTTCGTTGTACAAAAACGGTGCGCAGGGATGCCGGCGTAATCTGACCCGCCGCAATTATCCCTTGCATTTCCCTGCTATCTGGTGTATCATAGTTGTAATAGGGAATTAGGGGGTGTTTTCATGCAGGATAAGACCATGACTTTTTCTCTGTCGGGGAATCGGGAAGAGGATATCCGGAACATTATGACCCAGGTGTATGCGGCTTTGCAGGAAAAAGGCTACAATCCGATCAGTCAAATTGTCGGCTATATCCTTTCGGAAGACCCAACCTATATTACAACCCACAATAACGCGCGCAGCCTGATCCGCCGGGTCGACCGCGACGAACTGCTCCAGGTTCTGGTGAAATCCTACCTGGGTGCATAAGGCCATTGCTGCCGCTCCAAAGGAGGACACAAAATTGAGCAAGGAAGAGCCAAAGTTCCCGCTCTATAAAGGGAAGCCGCTGGTCCGTTGCGGCAACGTGCTCTATTATGGAAGCATGAAGGATAAATATGTCTGCAGGCTTGAGGTAAAGAGCACAAAAAAGCTGAAAGATCTGCCAGTCGCAGACAAGGTTACCATTCAGTTGATGCTGACTGATCCGGCGATCCGCAACAACCGAAAACAGATCGTCAAAACCAGCGAAAAGCCGGGGCTGTATTTGGCAATGGACATTGCCGATGCCTGGTTGACCCGCGCACTTACAAAATAAACGCAAGTAGCCCGCACAGGAAAATTTCTGTGCGGGCTACTTGCGTCTTGTCAGCTGCTGAACCTTTGGAACACAAAAGGACACAAAACGCTTGCCACCAGTCCGGCACGGGCTTGTGACAAGCGTTTTGGAACGGATGCAACAGTCATCCGCAACATAAAATATCAGTTTTCTTCACCTGTTGCGCCTTGCCTTACCGGCCAATGTCGTGACGGTATTGCACGCCGTCCCAGGTGATCTTGGAAACCGCGGCATATGCCTTTTGCAGCGCTTCATCGAGGGTAGCGCCGGTACAGGTTACGCCCAGCACACGGCCGCCGTTCGTATAAAATTTTCCATTTTCCAGCTTTGTTCCTGCATGATAGATGGTCGCGCCCTCCACCTGGCCATTCGCATCCAGGCCGTGAATTTCGATGCCCTTTGGATAGGAGCCCGGATAGCCGCCGCTCGCCATCACAACGCAGGCGCAGGCACCCGGCTTCCAGCGGATGTCGAGCTTGTCCAGCGTCCCGTCGATGGTTGCCTCCATGATATCGACAAGGTCTGTTTCCAGCCGCGGCAGCACGACCTGCGCCTCCGGGTCGCCAAGACGGGAATTGTATTCAATGACCTTCGGGCCATCGGGCGTAAGCATCAGGCCAAAATACAGGCAGCCATGGAACGGCCGCCCTTCCGCCTGCATAGCCCGCAACGTGGGCATGAAAATCTCGTTCATGCATTGCTCGGCGATGGCGTCCGTATAGTACGGGTTCGGGCTGATGGTCCCCATGCCGCCGGTATTTTTGCCTTTGTCTCCGTCGAGCGCACGCTTGTGGTCCTTGCTGCTGACCATGGGTTTGAGCGTCGTGCCGTCCGTAAAGGCCAGCACGCTGACTTCCGGGCCGGTCAGGAATTCTTCAACCACCACCTGATTGCCCGACTGCCCAAACACTTTGTCTTCCATGATAGTTTTGACGGCGTCCGCAGCCTCGGCTTCATTTTGAGCAATAATGACGCCTTTGCCCAGAGCCAGGCCGTCCGCCTTGACTACGACCGGATACTTGCCGCGCGCCTTGATATAGGAAAGCGTTTCAGCCGGATCGTGGAACACCGCGTAGTCCGCTGTAGGAATGTGATACTTTTGCATCAAGTTTTTGCTGAAGACCTTACTCGCTTCGATTTGCGCCGCGGCCTTATTCGGGCCAAAGGCGCGGATGCCGGCATCAGCCAAAGCGTCCACCATCCCCGCAGCCAACGGGTCATCGGGCGTGACGCAAACCAAGTCCATCCCATTCTGTTTTGCAAAATCGACCATCGCAGGAATATCGGTCGCAGCAATCGGCACGTTTACGGCGTCGCAGCCGATGCCGCCGTTACCGGGTGCGCAATAGATTTTTTCAACGCGGGGGCTTTCGCGCAATTTGCGGATGACCGCGTGCTCGCGTCCGCCGCCGCCGACAACCAGGATTTTCATAATAAAATGCACCTCTTTGCTAAAATCAGGCTCAGTGGTGGAACAAGCGCAGGCCGGTAAATGCCATCACAATACCGTATTTGTCGCACGTCTCGATTACATGGTCGTCGCGGATGGAGCCGCCGGGCTCCGCCACATAAGCGACACCGGATTTATGCGCGCGCTCGATATTGTCGCCAAACGGGAAGAAGGCATCGCTGCCCAGCGCAACGCCCTGGTTTTGGGCCAGCCAAGCTTTCTTCTCTTCGCGGGTCAGCGGCTCTGGCTTGACTTTTAAGAAGTCCTTCCAGGCGTCTGTGCACAGCAGGTCCTCCCACTCGTCGGAGATATAGTTGTCGATCGTGTTGTCGCGGTCCGGACGGTGGATTTTCTCCACAAACTGCAGGGCCTGCACTTTCGGATGCTGGCGCAGCCACCAGACGTCCGCCTTATTCCCGGCCAGGCGTGTGCAGTGGATGCGGCTTTGCTGGCCCGCGCCCACGCCAATCGTCATGCCATTTTTGACATAGCAGACCGAGTTGCTCTGTGTGTACTTGAGCGTAATCAGAGAAATCAGCAGGTCGCGCTTCGCCGCAGCAGGCAGTTCCTTGTTCTGCGTCGGCAGGTTATCAAACAGGGACTCGTCGATCCTGCAGTTATTTCGTCCCTGCTCAAAGGTCACGCCGAACACATCTTTATGCTCGACCGGCGCGGGTACATAGGCCGGGTCCATCTGGATGACGCAGTAGGTGCCGCGGCGCTTGGATTTTAAAATTTTCAATGCCTCGTCCGTATAGCCGGGGGCGATCACGCCATCGCTAACCTCGCGCTTTAAAAGCATGGCTGTCTCCCTGTCGCACACATCGGACAGCGCCGCCCAGTCGCCGTAGGAGGACATGCGATCCGCGCCGCGAGCCGCAGCATACGCGCTCGCAAGCGGCGAAAGCGCAAGGTCGTCGACAAAGAACGCCTTTTTGAGCGTGTCGGAAAGCTCCGTGGCCACAGCGGCGCCTGCCGGGCTGACGTGTTTAAAGGAAGCTGCTGCCGGCAGGCCGGTGGCTTCCCGCAGCTCGTGGACCAACTGCCAGGAATTGAGCGCATCGAGCAGATTGATATAGCCCGGCCGGCCGTTCAAAACCGTGATCGGCAGGTCGCCGCCATTCTGCATGAAGACGCGCGCGGGCTTCTGATGTGGGTTACATCCATATTTTAATTCCATCTCGTTCATCTTTGTTCCTCCTCACCGGTCAGATAGGCTTCGCGGCCATCCGCGCTGTTTTTGTTGACAATGCACCACTGGCGCTTTTTTGCCTGCAAATCGACAAAGCAGGTGTAAAGCGAAACCTTGTTGTCTTGATTCAGATTTTCCCAGACCGTGTGGGTCAGCGTCTCCAGATCGCCGGGCAGCGTGACGGGCACGGGCTCGCCGTCAAAGCTCGGCAGCGGATTGCCGTCGCCCTGGTACGTGTGCAGGTAGCGGCCCTGGCCCGGCTTGGGCGCTTCATATTCAAAGAAATACCGCAGCGTGGCAGCCGGGTCATTGTTGTCGCTTTTGAGGATGGAGAGGTTAAAGTCGCCGTTCGGCTTAATGACGCCGGAGATACGCGGGGTATAATGCGGCGCATCCGGCTCAAAGGTGCGCGTCAGCAGCGCGTGGCGGTAGCATTTTCCCTGCCCCATAAAGTCGCGGATCGTATCCGTCTGGTCGCCGTTGGTGACGATCAGCTTGCCTTCGAACGCGCGTACCGGATGGTAAATAATCAGGGACGGGTCCGTCATCTGGCTCTCGTCGAAAGCCTTAGTGCGGATGCCATCTTCCGTCGGCTCAAAAATGCGGTTGCGGCTATTTTCACTGCGGCCCATGATAAAATAGGCAGCGACCGCGGATTTTCCGTCCCCGCTGCGGCCCAAGATGATGCCGCGGCCCGGATACGTGCAGGCGGAAAGCTCCTGCGCAAGGTCTTTTATCTGCATGTGAGTTCCTCCCTATTCTTGATGCGCCGCTTGTTCGGGCGCAATTTTGACACAGCCGTTTTGCACAGAAAGCCTTCCCGCGCAAAACAGCGCCGCAGCGCGCGGCAGCAGCTGCCATTCGGCCTCTTCCATCACGCGGCGTTGCAGCGTTTCCGGCGTATCGTCCGGGTGCACCGCCACCGCCTTTTGCAGGACAATGGGCCCGCCGTCGCAGACTTCATTGACAAAGTGCACCGTCGCGCCCGTCACCTTCACGCCGCGCGCCAAGGCCGCCTCGTGGACATGGAGGCCATAAAAGCCCGGCCCGCAAAAGGATGGGATCAGGGACGGATGAATATTGAGCATCCGGTTTTCATAGGCATGGATCACGGTCGGGCTGATGATTGTCATGAAACCCGCCAGAATAATCAGGCCCGTCTTATATTTCGCTAAAATGTCCAGCAAAGCCGCGTCATAGTCCGCTTGGCTTGCAAAGGCTTTGCGCCGCAGCACTGCGGTGGCGACGCCGGCCTTTTGGGCGCGCGTCAGCGCAAAAGCGTCCGGCCGGCTGGAGACAACCAGTTGAATCCTTCCGTTTGGAATTTCTCCGCGCGCTTGCGCATCAAGCAGCGCCTGCAAATTGGTGCCCCCGCCGGAGACAAGTACGGCGATGTTCAGCACAGGATGACCCCCTCTTCGCCGGAGACGATTTCGCCGATGATGGCGGCCTTCTGCCCGGCGGCCTCCAGGATGGAGACCGCTTTGTCTGCGTCTTCAGCCGCCACGGCCACGCACATGCCGACACCCATGTTGAACGTATTATACATATCATGCTGCGAGATGTTGCCCGTCTTTTGCAGCAGCGCAAAGATGGGCGGTGTTTCGATCTTGTCCATCTCGACTTTGGCGGTCAAGCCGGGTGTGAGCATACGCGGAATGTTCTCGTAAAAGCCGCCGCCCGTCACGTGGGAAACCGCCTTGACTTCCACCGACTGCATCAGCGCCTGCATGGGTTTGACATAGATCTTCGTCGGCGTCAAAAGGCATTCGCCCAGCGTCATGCCCAAGTCCGGGATATATTCCCGGATGTTTTCCTCGTTGACATCAAAAACCTTACGCACAAGCGAAAAGCCGTTGGAATGCACGCCGGAGCTGGCCAGGCCGATCAACGCGTCGCCGGGCTTTAACTTGCTGCCGTCGATGATCTTTGACTTGTCCACAATGCCCACGCAGAAGCCCGCAATGTCGTACTCGTCTTCCGGCATCATGCCGGGATGCTCGGCTGTCTCGCCGCCAATCAAGGCGCTGTTGCTCTGCACGCATCCCTCTGCCACACCGCTGACGATCGCCGCGATCTTTTCGGGCACATTTTTCCCACAGGCGATATAATCGAGGAAAAACAGCGGCCGCGCGCCACAGCAGATCACGTCGTTGACGCACATGGCGACGCAGTCGATGCCGATGGTGTCGTGGCGGTCGAGCAGGAAAGCGATCTTGAGTTTTGTGCCCACGCCGTCTGTGCCGCTGACCAGCACCGGCTCCTGCATCCCCGCCAGAGGTGGCTGGAAAAGGCCGCCAAAGCCGCCGATTCCGCTCACCACGCCCTCGTTTGCAGTGCGCGCGACATACTGCTTCATCAGCTCCACGGAGCGGTAACCCGCCGTAACGTCGACGCCTGCTTCCTTATAGCTGTTGCTGAAACTATTCTGATTCATCGTTTTATTTTCCTCCAAACGGGCGGGCCATTGCCGGTCCCGCTACAAGTGCATACCATATCGACGCTCCCGGACGCTTATAGGGCGCGCAGTTTATCCTGCATGTCTTGATCCTTCTTGGCGACCTCCGCCGCCATATCGGCGCGCGCCTGCTCCAGTTTTTCGGCCAGCGCCTCATCTGAAAGCGATAAGATCTGTGCTGCCAGGATTGCCGCGTTTTTTGCACCGTCGATGGCGACCGTTGCCACCGGGATGCCGCTGGGCATCTGTACGGTAGCCAAAAGCGCCTCCAGGCCGCCGAGATTTGAAGACTTGATCGGCAGCCCGATCACCGGCAGAGTTGTGCTCGCAGCCAACACGCCGGCCAGGTGCGCCGCCATACCCGCTGCTGCGATGATGACACCAAAGCCGGCATCCTTTGCTCCCTTGGCAAAATGCATGGCTGCGTCCGGCGTGCGGTGCGCGCTCATGACATGCGCTTCATACGGAATTTCGAGCTCTTTTAGTTGAGCGATCGCTTTGCTCACCGTGGGAAAGTCGCTGTCGCTGCCCATGATAACTGCTACTTTTTTGTGTTCCAATGATGACCACTCCTGTTTCTCAAATTCTACGCACAAAAGGAAATAGACTGCGCCTCGGGCGGGTGCAGCCTATTTCTTTCTACAGGAGGAGGAAAGAAAACCTGTTTGCACGTTCTCTCCGCCTCCCCTACTCAATCAGATACTCTTATTGTAGGGGAAAATCCGCCGAAATGCAAGATTGCTTGGCCTGTTTCCCGAAAAATTGCGCCTCTGGACGTATCTTCTGGGACTTTTATGCCTTGGGGACATCTTTCGGATCCGTAAAGATCTCCTTCAGGGACGTGGCCAAGCCGGCCAGGCCCTGGATTTCGGACGGGACAATGATTTTGGTAGCTTTGCCGTCGGCCGCCTTTTGGAAAGCTTCGAGGCTCTTGAGCGCAATGACGCGGTCGGTCGGCTTGGCTTCATTGAGCATTTTCAGCGCATCGGCATAGGCGCTCTGCACCTGACGGATCGCTTCCGCCTGGCCCTGTGCCTGCCGGATCGCGGCCTCTTTGGCAGCATCGGCGCGCAGGATTGTGCTCTCTTTTTCGCCCTCGGCGACCAGAATGGCGCTCTGCTTCTGACCCTCTGCGTCGAGGATACGGGCGCGGCGCTCGCGCTCTGCCTTCATCTGCTTCTCCATGCTGTCCTGAATCTCGGTGGGCGGCAGGATATTTTTGAGTTCCACACGGTTGACTTTGATGCCCCAGGCATCGGTCGCCTCATCGAGGATCGTGCGGATTTTCGTATTGATAAAATCACGACTGGTCAGCGTATGGTCGAGTTCCAGATCACCGATGATATTGCGCAGCGTGGTTGCAGACAGGTTCTCAATTGCGGAAAGCGGCCGCTCTACGCCATAGGTATACAGCTTCGGGTCCGTCACCTGGAAATAGATGACCGTGTCGATCTGCATGGTGACATTATCTTTTGTGATGACGGGCTGCGGTGGGAAATCCACAACCTGTTCCTTCAGGGATACGTGCCGCGCAACCTTTTCAATAAACGGAATTTTAAAGTGCAGGCCGGTCGACCACGTCACGTGATACGCGCCCAGCCGCTCAATGACATAAGCGTGCGCTTGCGGGACGATCTTGATGTTCGAGATGAGCACAATTAAAACGATGATGATCAAAACGATCAGGATGAAAATTCCGATTGGCATACGATAACTCCTCTCGCAATGAATTGCCTGTGGGATCTTTTGAATGGGAAAAGTATGCGCGTCACGGCCGCCTGACAATGGCCTTGACGCCCTCGATGGATTGGATGATCACCTCCGTTCCGGCGGGGATCACGGAACCATCCGCGCTGCGGGCTGTCCAGACGCTGCCGAGCACCTTGACCAAGCCGCGCGCGGCGACATTGTCAATCTGCTCGGTCACCACGCCGGTCTTGCCAACGTAGCGGTCGGCGTTCGTCTCCGTCTTGGGGGCTGCGGCCATCCGGCGTGCCAGCGGCCGCGTGATTGCCAATGTGATCGCGGTGACCACCGCAAAAAGCAGCAGTTGTAACCAGAAAGGTCCGCCGGCCACCGTGGTAATCAGGCCCGCTACGCCGCCGGCCGCAAACCAGATGCTGACCAGCTGTGTGGTCATTGCCTCGATGACTGCGGCCAGGACGATGACGCCCAGCCAGACAAATGGCAGCGCCCACGCCCAGGCATCTGGCAGGGCCATTGTGGATGTGTCCATAAATTCACCTCCTTGTATTTCTATCCTACCATATGTAGCCATGCAGTGCAAACAAAAATACGGCCAAAACAGGCAGCAGAAAGCGCCTGGAGGCGCTGGCGGGTACTGGCGCGCAAAGGCGTCCGCTGGACAGGTCCGGAGTGTCTCGGTGCGCACAGGCGGGACCGGAAAATTGGTGACAAAAGCGCCGTTTTTGTGTGAGATTTCAGAAGGTTTCAAGTAGGCTTGCCGCCTTATTTGACGAGCAGCAGCAAAGTCCCGCCCGTCAGCAAGACCAATCCCACCGCAGCTTTTTTGCTGAGCTTTTCTTTGAGTACAAGGCCGGAAAACAGCACCGTGACCAAAATGGAAAGCTTATCGATCGGCGCGACCACGCTGGCATTGCCCTGTTGCAGCGCGTGATAATAAAACATCCAGGAAAGTCCGGTGGCGATGCCGGAAAGCACCAGGAACACCCAGCTTTTCTGGGTGATCTGCGGGATTTCACGGTAGGTGCCCTGCGCCAGCACAATGCCCCAGGCCATCACCAACACGACCACCGTGCGGATTGCGGTGCCGAGATTCGACTCCACCTGCTGGATGCCGATCTTGCCGAGGATGGCAGTCAGGCTGGCAAACACGGCCGACAACACCGCCCAGATCAGGTATCCGTGTCCTATGGGCGCAGGCGCACTGCGTTGTTGGCGTTCGATCATCAAAAGTGTCCCCACCAGGATGAGAATCATACCTACAATGCCGCCAGCCGTAACCGTCTCGCCAAGCAGCAGAAAGGATAGCAGCATGGTCAGCACGGTGCTGGATTTGTCAATCGGCATGACCTTATTGACGTCGCCGATTTGCAGGGCGCGGAAATAGCAGATCCAGCTCGCGCCGGTTGCAAGGCCGGACAACACCAAAAACAACCACGATTGTGATGGAATCTGACCGATGGTGTCCCCGGATCCGGCAACCAGTACAACCAACCAGGCAAACACCGTGACCACACACGTGCGCAGCGCGGTGGCAAGGTGAGAATTGACTTTTTGAATGCCGATTTTCGCCAACACAGCCGTCACGCCCGCAAAGGAAGCGGATAGAAATGCGTACAGAACCCACATGGATAGTCCTTCCTTTTTCAAATAATTTATGCGCGTCTAGTATAGCACAGATACGCGCAGCCTGTACACAGGCCTTGTGCGGCATCCTGCGGGCGCCCTGCCGCTAAAACAAGAATCCCCGCAAGGGGAAGTTTTTCCTTTCCCTGCGGGGATTCCAAACAATTTGTTTCTGAATGCGATTAATACATACCGCCCATGCCAGGTTCTGCCGGAGCAGCAGCCGGAGCCGGCGGCTCGGGCTTATCGGCGACCAGGCTCTCGGTGGTCAGGACCGTCTCAGCGACGGAAGCCGCATTCTCAAGTGCAGAACGCGTGACCTTTGTCGGGTCGACAATGCCGAAGGACAGCATGTCGCCATATTCGCCGGTTGCAGCGTTATAGCCATAACCCGTCTTGCCGCTGCGGACATGCTCGAGGATCACAGAACCCTCAACGCCAGCGTTTGCAGCGATCTGGCGCAGCGGAGCCTCCAGTGCCTTCAGGACGATGGAAACGCCGGTCTTCTCATCGCCTTCCTTCTTGTCGAGCAACGCCTCCACAGCCGGGATCGCATCGACCAGAGCCGTGCCGCCGCCAGCAACAATGCCTTCCTCCACAGCAGCCTTTGTGGAGTTCAGCGCATCCTCAATACGCAGCTTCTTTTCCTTCATCTCGATCTCGGTCGCAGCGCCGACCTTGATGACAGCCACGCCGCCGGCGAGCTTCGCCAGGCGTTCCTGGAGCTTCTCGCGGTCAAAGTCAGAGGTCGTCTCCTCGATCTGTGAGCGGATCTGTGCCACACGCGCCTGGATAGCAGCCTTGTCGCCTGCGCCATCCACGATGATCGTGTTCTCTTTGTCGACCTTGACCTGGCGGGCAGTGCCCAGCATGGAGAGGTCAACATCCTTGAACTCAACGCCCAGGTCATTGGAGATGACCTGGCCACCGGTCAGGGTTGCGATATCCTGCAGCATTTCCTTGCGGCGGTCGCCAAAGCCCGGCGCCTTGACCGCACAGAAGTTCAATGTGCCGCGCAGTTTGTTGAGCAGCAGGTTCGTCAGGGCATCGCCCTCAATGTCGTCGGCAATGAGCAGGAATTTCTTGCCCGTGTTGACGACTTTCTCGAGCAGCGGCAGAATCTCCTGGAAGGAGGAAACCTTCTTATCGGTGATGATGATGTAGGGATCATCCAACTCGGCGACCATCTTTTCGGTATCCGTCACCAGATACGGGGAAACGTAGCCGCGGTCGAACATCATGCCTTCAACGACTTCGCTGTAGGTCTCAGCGGTCTTGGATTCCTCAATGGTAATGACGCCGTCATTGGTGACCTTTTCCATTGCATCCGCAATCAGGTCGCCCACGAACGGATCGCTGGAAGAAACCGTCGCGACGCGCGCGATATCCGCTTTTCCGTCGACCGTCTTGCTGTTCTTTTTGATCGCGTCAACAGCCGCCTCAACCGCTTCCTGCATTCCTCTGCGCACGACCATCGGGTTTGCGCCTGCGGTAACGTTCTTCATGCCCTCGCTGATCAGCGCCTGCGCCAGCACGGTAGCTGTCGTTGTGCCGTCACCTGCGATGTCGTTGGTTTTGGTGGCGACTTCCTTGACAAGTTGGGCGCCCATGTTCTCAAAGGGATCCTCCAACTCCACTTCCTTGGCGATCGTCACGCCGTCGTTCGTGATCAACGGTGCGCCATATTTCTTATCGAGCACCACGTTGCGCCCCTTCGGGCCCAGGGTAATCTTGACTGTATCGGAAAGCTGATCGACGCCCTTCATCAGTGCCTTGCGGGCTTCCTCGCCATAAATAATCTGTTTTGCCATGGTTTTCTATACCTCCACTAATTGCATTTTGCTCAGATGTTATTCGACAACTGCAAGAATGTCGGACTGACGGACAATGGTGTATTCCTCGCCGTCCATCTTAATCTCCGTGCCGGCATATTTGCTTGTCAGCACACGGTCGCCGACCTTGACGGTCATCTTGACTTCCTTGCCGTCCACCATACCGCCAGGGCCAACTGCAATCACATCAGCAACCTGCGGCTTTTCCTTCGCAGAGCCAGTCAGCAAGATGCCGCTCTTGGTGGTCTCCTCGGCTTCTTCCATTTTAATGAGCACTCTGTCAGACAAAGGTTTGATCGTCATGGAAATATGTCCTCCTTTAGCATTCTTTGATGCAATGTTTTACTTGGATTATTTAGCACTCCTTGTTCCTGAGTGCTAATTATATTTTATCCGGATTTTTCTAAAAATCAAGAGCTTTTAGTGAAAAAAATTGGATTTCACAATTTGTTTACAATTTTACGTCCAAAATTGGATTTAAAAAGTAAAAAATAGCACCCTTTTAAAAAGAGTGCTATGATTTTCTGAAAATATACTTTCCTCTTCTATTTTATTTTGCCTTGTAAAACATATAGGCCTGGCATTTCATCATGCCATTATAAAGCTTGCGGCGCTTATCCGCCCGGCGGCCAAAGCAGGCCTCAAAAGTCTCGTCCGGCGTGAGAATGGTGTAATTCCAGCCGCGCCGCATCGGGAATACCCGGCCCATGGTGCGGTAGATTGCTTCTGCCTGTTTCAGATCCAGCAGCCGCTCGCCATAGGGCGGATTGCAAATAACGCAGCCGTGTTCTGTTGCGGGCGCAAAATCGGCGAGATCCGCTTTCTGCGCCCGGACATGCGCAATGACGCCGGCCTTGCGGGCGTTGTCAAGGGTCAGGCGCACCGCCGCATCGTCGATGTCGCTGCCAAACGCCTGGAATTTCGCGTCGCGCAGCACAAGGCTGCGGGCCCGGTCTCTTTCCCGCTGCCACAAGGCAGGCGGCACCTGCGGCCAATGCTCTGCTGAAAAATGGCGTTGCAGGCCCGGGGCCATATGCATCGCATACATGGCGGCTTCGATCAGGATGGTTCCGGAACCACAGCAGGGATCATAAAAATTGGCGTCCGTTCGGACGTGTGAGATTGCCGCCAGGGCTGCGGCCAACGTCTCCTTGAGCGGCGCCTCAACTGCATTTTGGCGGTAACCGCGCTTGTGTAAGCCCGCGCCGGAGGTGTCGAGCAATAGGGCGGCCTGATCCTTGTGGATCAAGAACTGCACTTGATACAGCCGGCCAGTCTCCGCAAACCAGTCAAGGTGGTAGTGGCGTTTCAGGCGCTCGACGATTGCCTTTTTGATAATTTTCTGGCAATCGGGCAAGCTGTGCAGCTTTGAAGAAAGCGTGCGCCCCTTGACCGGGAAAGCATCGTCCCGGCCGATCCACCGCTCCCAGGGCAGGGCGCGGACCCCTTCAAAAAGTTCGTCAAACGTCCGCGCGGGGAATGTCCCCAGCTGTACCTGAATGCGTTCACTGTAGCGGGTGCATAAGTTTGCCCGCGCGAGCATTTCCGGCGACCCGTCAAACACCACGCGGCCGTTATTGGCCTGTACCCCTTGCGCCCCCATATCGCGCAGTTCCTGGGCCACCAGACCCTCTACGCCCAAAAGGCAGGGCGCCACCAGTTTGAATGCCTCCATACTTCCTCCTAACGCAACGAGGGTGCGGGCATGCTTCCCTTCCCGCACCCTCGTTTGTTTGTAATCGGAGACCGCGAAGTCTTCGCGGCCAGAAATCGAACCACTCATCCGTTTCCGCAGCAATTGCCCGGCTGATGAGCACAAACGCGCCGGCAATTTTGCATGACGGGATGTAGAATCACGTCAGCGGGCTCACGAATCATCCAAAAGATAATCCCTCTGGCCATTGTGCTTTATTCCTCTTCGTCCGGTTCCAACAGGCCATAGTTGCCGTCCTTGCGGCGATAGACCACATTGATCTCGTCCGTATGCTCATTGCGGAACATAAAGAACTGATGGCCCAGCAGATTCATCTGCAGGATCGCCTCTTCGGGAGAAAGCGGCTTGACGGGGAAGTGCTTGGTACGCACAACCTCATACGATTCCTCCGGTTCCGGTAACTCATTGACATATTCCTGCACATACTGATCCACAGCGCCGGAATGAATCTTCTTTGCCAGGCGGGTTTTGTTTTTGCGAATCTGACGGCCCAGCGCGCTAATCACGCGATCGAGCGCGTCGTTCATCTCCAGGTCCGTGGATTCTGCGCGGAAGACAACGCCATTGTTGTTGATGGTAATCTCAACGGTTTGGCGGTTGCGCTCCACGGTGACGACCACTTTGGCTGTGGCGTTCTCGTCAAAAATACGGTCAAAGCGAGAAAGCTTTTTGCGCGCGAGCTCTTTGAAATGATCCCGCAGGTTTACCTTTCTGCCCGTGATGGTAATATTCATAGACCGACATCTCCTTTGCCGAACTGTAGTTGCAGGGCTTGTACCCTGTGTCTATAATATATCATATTCACTAAAAAAATGAAAGAGTAAAACGCAAAATTCTTCCGATTTTGACGTAACATATGGTAAAATTCGAGAATTCGTTCACAAAACGACAGAAGCGTGCCGCGTCACATGGCAGCCGACATTGACCGCCACCGGCAGCCCCGCAATATGCGTCGGGAACTGCTCGATGGCCAGCGACAGGCAGGTTGTTTCGCCGCCAAAGCCCTGCGGCCCAATGTCCAGAGCATTGACCGCAGCAAGCATCTTATCTTCCAACTGGGCATAGTAGGGATCCGGATTGTGCGAAGAGACCGGACGGCACAGAGCCTCTTTGGCGAGCAGCGCACATTTTTCAAAATCGCCGCCAATGCCCACGCCCAACACCATGGGCGGGCAGGGATTGCTGCCTGCCTGCCGCGCCACAGCGGCGACATAATCGATCAGGTCCTGCTCGCTTGCCGCAGGGGTGAACATCTTCATCTGGCTCATGTTTTCGCTGCCAAAGCCCTTGGGCGCCACGGTCAGTTTGACCTGGTCGCCGGGCACCAGGCGTGTGTGCAGGATAGCCGGGGTATTGTCGCCGGTATTGCCGCGGCGGATCGGGTCCGCAGCCACCGAACAGCGCAGCAAGCCCTCGGTGTAGCCCTGCGCCACACCAGCATTGACCGCATCCTCAAAGCCGCCGCAGATATGCACCTCCTGGCCGACTTCGGCAAAGACAACCGCCATGCCGGTGTCCTGACAGATGGGAATCTCCAGCGTCCGTGCAGCATCCATATTCCGGCACAAGTCACAAAGAATGCTGCGGCCCAGCGAGGACGGTTCCTCCTCGCTTTTTTGGCGGATACATGCTTCCAGATCCTCCGGCAAACGGCGGTTTGCCTCCACGCAGAGGCGTGCAATGGCCGCGGTGATTTCTGATGCTTGCAGTTCTCTCATATCCGATTTCCTCCCTCTCCCTGTTCCACAGCGATTTCTCCACCCGCCACAACCAGGGAAGGTTTCGCAAAATTCCAAAGCGGACTTCCGGGAAAGAGCGCAAAATCCGCGTCCTTGCCCACTTCCAGCGAGCCGACACGGTCCGCAATTTCACAGATCCGCGCCGGTTCAATCGTGATGGCCCGCAGGGCTTCCTCCTCCGGCAAACCAGCTTGCACAGCCAATCCTGCGCAAAGGGGCAGGTACTGGGCCGGGGTTTCCGGATGGTCAGTGATGATGGCGACCGGAACGCCTGCCCTGCTGAGCACAGCCGGGCAGGCCGGCGTCTGGGCGCGCAGCTCCGGTTTGCTGCGGTCCGTCAGCAGCGGTCCGCACAGCGCACGCACGCCGGCCTTCTGCAAGCGGTCCGCCACCAGATAGCCCTCTGTGCAGTGAACAATCACAAAATCAAGGTCAAACTCCCGCGCAATGCGCACGGCCGTGAAGATGTCATCCGCGCGGTGCGCATGGAAATGCACCTGCACTTCGCGGCGGAGCGCGGGCAGCAGTGCTTCTGCTTTCATGTCGAATTCCGGCGGATCGACATCCTCTTCCGCTTCACTGCGAGCCAGATCGTCCGCATAGCGCCGCGCTTTAAAGAGTTCCTCCCGAATCAGCGCCACGGTGGCCATGCGGGTCATCGGCGTGCGCTCCTGGTCATGGTAAACGCTCTTGGGGTTCTCCCCCAGCGCCATTTTGATGGCCAATGGTGCTTTGACAATGCGGTCATCCACGCACGGGCCATACGTCTTGACAGCCGCGAGCTGCCCGCCGATTGCGTTTGCGCTGCCCGGTCCGGTGACAACCGTCGTTATGCCCGCGGCCAGCGCCTCCGCAAAACCGCGGTCCATAGGGTTGATCCCATCGATGGCACGCAGTTGCGGCGTGACAGGGTCCGTCTCTTCGTTTCCGTCCGCGCCCTCAAAACCAAGGCCGTCTTCCCACATGCCCAGGTGGGTGTGCGCGTCGACAAAGCCGGGGTACATCCGCATACCATTGCAATCATAAATTTCCGGATCTCCTTCCGGTGCGGGCATAGGACCAAGCGCCGCAATTTTCCCATCCGCAACGCGCAGCCAGCCGTCCGCCAACGCAGGTCCCGCCATCGTGTGTATCTGTGCGTGTGTAAACAGCAAATCAATTCCTCCGCAAAAACAAAAGGCCGCATAACGCGGCCCTCAATTTCAATTGGCTTATCTGGAGCTGCCGCCGCGGCGGGAATAGCCGCCGTGCTTTCCCTCGACGGTGCGCTTGAGGTCCGAGATTTTCTCGTCGCTCGTCTGCTTAAAGCGGGACATCATGTCTTCAAAGCTGGACGATTCCTGGCGGCGAGGCTGCCATTCATAGCCGCCCGGTCTGTGCTGCTGCGGCTGAGGCTCTGCGCGGCGGCGGGGCGGACGGCCTTGTTGGTGGGAGCGGTTTCCGCCTTTTTGCTGGAAAGTCTGGCCTTCGACCTGCTTCATCGAAAGGCTCACTTTGTTATTGTCGCCGATTTTGAGCACCTTGACTTTTACAGTCTGCCCCTCTGACACGAAATCGCGGATCTCCCGAACAAAGGTGGGGGCCACCTCCGAAATGTGCACCATGCCTGTCTGTCCGTTGGGGAGCTCGACAAATGCGCCAAAACTGGTGATGCCGGTGACCTTGCCCTCCACGATCATTCCTACCTCAAGCTGCATAAACCTTTTTGTTCCTCCTTCAGTTTGTGCCCGTGTCAATCACCTGCCGGGCAGACAAAGATCCTCTCTCCTGCTTTTGCCAGATTCAGGCTTTCGCGGGCGACGCGTTCGATATATTCGTCGCTCTGTCCCGCGTCTTCCATCTCATGGCGGATGTCTTCATTTTTGATTTCCTGCACATTGACCTGCTGCTCAATGGACGCGAGGGTCGCCTTTTGCTTGCGGATCTGCACCTGCTGGTTGACGACCGCGACGACCATGTAAAGGCAAAAGGCCGCGATGGCGACCTTGAGCAGGATGCTCCGCGCGCGTTTTTTCTTTTTGGTCTTGCCGATTACTTCGTGCATGGGCGCATGCCTCCCTCGCCTGTTTCTGATACGCCCGTTTGGGATTATCCTGGATATTGTTTTTATTATACAGGATGTGATGCCCGGATTTCAAGCAATTTTTCGGTTTGTGGCATACTTTTTTCACAAAAAGAACCGGTGCAACCAGCAATTTCCCGATTTTGCGCAGCAAAAAGCAGCAAAAGCGCCCCACTGGCCGCAAGATATACCGGCGTAAAAAGCGCAGCAGCGCACGCAGAATATAAAACACCACGCGCCCCACCGTCCAGGAAACCAGGAGAAAGCCGATCCCTGCACCCAGCAAAAGAAAGGCGCGGATTTCGCCCCAATAGACACCCAGTGCAAGCAGCTCGACCGACACCGCGCACAGAACCCCAAAGCCCGCATCCAGGAAAAAGCCCGTCGCACTGCCGCGCCGCGTCTGCGACCGTACCGCCCGGAAAACGGCCCAAACCAGCGCCAGGATGCCACCCAGCAGACAAAAAAGCAAAAAGGCCCGCAGATCCTGACCGGGGGATGTGTCAATCATCGGAACAGGCGCGCCAAGGCACCGCCGCGCTTTTCACCACCCAGGTACGTCATGGAGACGATTTTTCCGGTCACGGTCAGCTCCCCGGTCTCGACGTTGAGCACTTCGATGTGCAGGTTTTCCCCGCGCATCACAAGCTGGCCCTGGCTGGTGCAGGCTGCGATGGTCTGCTCGTCAAAGCTGTCTACCTTGGTCACGCCGCTCGCCTTGAGCAGTGTGCGATTTTCAAGCGTCAGGGTGTGTGGCGCCTGGGGCACCGGCTTTTCTTCCTTCATGTGCAGCACCTCCTGTCCATGCGGAGAATCGAAAAAGCGCGCGGGCCGGGCTTTTTTCGAAACACCTTACAGGAAGATATATGCACCGGGCGCATGGCCTATGCGCGTCAGCCTTCCTCCAGAATGCGGTACATGGAGGCAGCGTTGTCCTTGGTGGCGTATTCGTTGACGCTGCGTACTTCTACCCGAATGGTGCGCGCACCGAGCGTTAGCTCGAGGATATCCCCCACCTTGACATCATAGGATGCACGAGCCGGCTTGCCGCCCACCAGTACGCGGCCCGCGTCGCAAGCCTCATTGGCGACTGTGCGGCGCTTAATGATGCGCGACACCTTCAGATATTTATCCAAACGCATCGAATTTTTCCTCCTTTGCGAAATCAAAAAAGCGGCCTCCTTTCCGGGAGCCGCCATTCAGAATCATCAAATACAAACTGGCCTACTGCATTATTCGTTGACCAGGTCCTTAAAGGCCTTGCCTGCCTTAAAAGCGGGGATCTTGGACGCGGGAATTTCAATGGCCTTGTTCGTGCGGGGGTCGCGGCCCTGGCGTGCGCTGCGGCTGCGGCATTCAAATGTGCCAAAGCCCACGATCTGCACCTTTTCCTCCAGTGCGACCGATTCCATCACGACGTCGAGCATGGCGCTGACTGCATTCTCCGCATCCTTTTTGGAAAGGCCGGCCTTCTCCGCAACAGCGGCAATCAATTCCGTTTTGTTCATGCTTTGTAACCTCCGTTATTCTTGTCATCCTTTGTCTCACAAATCCGCATCAAGCGCCCCTTTGTCAGCTTCCCAAGCTGCAAAACGGTGAATATAACGCTCCGTCTCCTTGCTGAGGACCTCCTCTGGTTGCAGGCCAGCCGCACGCACAGCGCGTACCGCCTGCATCAGCAGCGCCCCCGCCTCTTCGGGGGCAACCGGGGCGGCTCCCTGCTCCTCCGGAAACCCAGCCTTTTCGGCCTTATCCTGGACCTTTGTGGCGCGCATCAAAGCCGGCAAAGCGGGCGACACACTCTCGAGCACCTCTGTCTGTGTGCGTTGGTGCTTGGTCGCTCGCTTAATGCTGTCCCAGTTGCGCAGGACATCCTGTGTACCGGAAACCGGCACCGCGCCGAAGACGTGCGGATGACGCTCGATCATCTTCTTTGCGATGCCATCGACCACATCGTCAAAGTCAAAATGCCCTTGCTCTGCTTCTAATTGGCAGTGAAACAGCACCTGAAACAGCACGTCGCCCAATTCTTCTTGCAGAAGGGCTGTATCGCCGGTGTCAATGGCTTCCACCGCCTCATAGGTCTCTTCGATAAAATTATTCCGGATGGAACGGTGTGTCTGCTCGCGATCCCACGGGCAGCCTCCAGGCGCGCGCAGGATCTCCAAAATCCGGCGCAGATCGGCCAGGTTATACCGTTGCTTACGTTGAAACGTCAACAAATACCGCCCCACTCCCTCATTTCGTCGGAACGCTATCTATTTTACACGAACCCCTAGTTTTTTTCAAGTCCCCTGCCGAAAATTCTGGACCGCCGCAGCTGCGCGAGATCTGACCGCTTGACAGCGCCCAGCAAGAGCGCCGCAGCGCCATACACCACGCCTGCGGCAGCCACGGACGCGCCAGCCGCAAGAATAACCGATGCATGGGGCGACAGCCAGGTCCAAACCAGGCGGGCACAGGCTACACACAAAAGTCCGCACAGAAGCGGCTTTCCAAAAATGGCGCCGAGCTTTGCCTTGACCCTGGTTTCATGCAGCAAAAAGGCGACAGAGAGCACAAAAATCACGCTATAGCAGACCAGCGTGCTGACCGCCGCGCCGCGGACATTCCAGTGCGCGTTGCCGACCAGCACATAGTTGAGCGCGGCTTTGAGCCCCAGACCGCCAAAGAGGAGCTTGACTGGAAGATCCGTGCGGCCCACTGCTTGTAGCATGCTCTGGACGGGCGTACATAATGCAGAAAAAATTGCGGCAATCCCCAAAATTTGCAACACGGCAGCCGTGACCGCCGGGGCGTTGCGCGCGCCAAACAGCACGCTGCACAACGGTCCCGCCAGGCCCGCCAAACCCAGGCCTGCTGGAATGGTCAATAGTGCCGACAATCGCAGCACATGCACAATGCGGCTCTGTAACCGGCTGCGGGAGCCAGCCGCCCAGGCCTCTGTGACACTTGGCAGCGCACTCATCGCAAAGGCCTGGGTCACCGCCGGTACCAGCATGAAAAGCGTGTTTGCGTTCGTATAACAGCCGTACAAAAAGGAGGGGACATTCTGCATACGCACGACTTCCGCCGGCAGCTGCCCACTCCAGGCGCTCAAAAGCGCCCCAGGCGACGCCTGCATCAAATCGGACAGGCGCTGGTTGAGCAGGGCAGCATCCACCAGCGTCGAGAGGTTGACGGCCAGCGATCCCAGCGCAATCGGCACAGCTGTGCGCACCAGCTCCCGCAACAACAGCCGGCCTGCGGGCGCGGGAGGGGCGGTACGCAGCTCTTTTTCCTAAATGCCATCCCCATTTTTCCGGTAATACACTACAAAATATAAAAAGCCGACTGCACTGCCGACGGCCACGCCGAAGACTGCCCCAGCAGCGCAGGCGGGCAGCGCAGCCAGCCGGGCATAAGACTCAGACGGCTGCGGCACGCCCCAGACCGTCTGCCCCGCTGCATATTCCCGCATGGCGACAAATGCTGTGCCGGCGCTCAAGGCCAGGCCGAAAACCAACTTGCAGGCCGCCTCAATAATCTGCGACACTGCGGTGGGCGTCATGTTGCGCATCCCCTCGTATAGCCCACGGTAGATGGACAGCAGGCTGCAAAACAGGGCTGCCGGCGCCAATGCCCACAAAGCCGGCAGGACGTTCTGCGGCTCACCGCGCGCTGTAATGGCAGCATACGGCACAGAAAGCGCCACCATTCCCCCAAAGGCACACAGGCCCAACACCAGGAAAAAGCGTACAGAAACGCGGTGCAGCGCCCGCACATCTCGGTACCGCCCCTGCGCGCACCGCGCGCTGACCATCCGTGCAATCGCAGTGGGAAATCCCGCGACTGCCAGGCTATAAATGGGAAAGTAAAGAGCATAGGCGCTGCCAAAATAGGCGCTCCCTACCGGCGTCAAAATCCAACTCAGCGGAATTTTAAAAAACGCGCCCAATATCTTCACAACCGCCACCGCGCCCATCAGAATCGCCGCGCCTTGCAGGAATGTCTGCCGTTTCTGTTTCATCGCACCACTTCCGTTTCCCCGATTTTGCCTGCGGCAGCTTGTGCATACATATGCGCCGGGAAAACGGTTTAGGACTGGCCGTGCATACAAAAACAGCGCGGATTCGCTCCGCGCTGTCTGTCAGATGCTTTTCTTCAATTATTTACTTGAGCGCTTTCCTCAAGAGCTGCATGCTGCCGCATGGTTCGAACCCCGCCTTTTCGGCAAAGGTTTCGTCGCTCGCAGTGGGCAGATACATTTTGATTCTGGAAAATCCCTCTTTGCGCAGGCGCTTTTCCATCTCCTGGATCAGCGCTACGTCGATCCCCAGTCCCCGATGGCGCACATCTACACACAGCTCACGCACCTCAAAGGAACGCCCATCAAAGGTGATCTCCGCGCTGCCCAGAATCATCGCGCATATCTCACCGTCCAAGCTGGCCATCAGCCCGGACACACATTCGCGGCAGATTACGTCATATAAGCGCTGGGAAGCGCGCTCCACCGTCCATTTTCCGTTATGCGGCGGCGCGTTAAACGTCTCCACAAATAAAGGGGCCAACTCGCCTGCATCAACAGGGGTGATCTCCCGATACGTCAACAATCCCATGACTCCATCTCCTCATTGCTCTGTGCCCCATCTTGCAGGCAAACATGCAGTTTTGTGCATTCGCATCAAGTTTGCGGCGGTTTTTGATCCTCTCCTGGAGTAGTGGCCGGAGTCTCTTCCGGCGTATCGTCCCGAAGCCGCTGGCCGCACTTGCAGCAATACACGGCGTTTGCTGGATTTTCTTCGCCACATTTACGGCAAACGATCTGGCTGCGGGTGGCCGCCAACTGGGCGTTCACTGCATCCAACTGCTCATACAGGCTGTCAATGGAAAGAACGCACTCCTCGACCAACGTGCTCGCATCGCTCCCATTCTTCTTGGCGTCATAGGCCACACGGCCCAGCGCCTCAAATCGTTTGCTGATTTCGTTGTTGAGATTTGCTGCGTTCAGGCGAAGCTTGGAGACATCGACAATTTTTCCTGCCTTTTTGCTGACAGCATTGACTGCTGTCTTTGCGTTCAGGACTACATCTTCTAACAAACCCATATCTGTCACACTCCTCATCAGCATTCAACCCGCATAGTTTTTAAGATGCGGCGTCGTTGGTTTTTAAGTCATTATAACAGCGTCATGCGGAAAAAGCAACCCATGCCACCTTTCAAACGTTGCCGATAAACTCGCGGATCAGCGAAGTCTGCGGCACCAAAGCCGGTGGGATTGGGGTAAACAGCATCAGTGCAAAGGCCAAATCCTGCGCTTCCCGGCAGATGGCCGGGTCCGCGTCCTCCGCCGTTTGCAAAAGCGGCAGCGCGTACGCCCGCAACACGCCAAATTCATACGCATGCAGGGAATTGATCGCTGCGTCCGCATGTTTGCGCCACGGCGAAATATACCGCGCCTCCCCCTCCATAACAGAGGGCCACATGCGCAGCGTCTGCACGGGGCTTGTGCTGCGGAAATTGTGGTCACGCACAATGCGGCGGATCAGGCGTACCTGCGCAGGTTTTAGGAGCACCTCGGCGCCGTTTCGCACTTCCTGCCGCACGCTGAGGAACACGCGCATGATCCGCCTCTCATCGGGCACCAGTTTTGTCAAAAGCGGATTGAGCGCATGGATTCCCTCCACCACTGCAACGCCATTTTCGGCCAGACGCACCGTGCGGCCATTCGGCACGGACATCTGCCGCGCAAAGTCGAAAACCGGCGTGTCGCAGCCGCCTGTCCTGACGAGATCACGCAGACATTGCTGCAAAGCCGCCAGATCCATGGCCTGTGGGCACTCCAAATCCGGCGTTCCGTCCGGCCGCAGCGGCGCGTGCGCCGCACCCAGATAAAAATCATCTGTTGAGATAATCTGCGCCGGATGGCCCAGCTCGGTCAGGGCCTGCGCCAGCATATGGGCGGTCGTCGTCTTCCCGCTGCTGCTCGGCCCGGCCAGCAGCACCAGTCGTGCGCCATTTTGAAGAATCTGCCGGGCAACCGCCTGTACATGTTTTTGAAAACGGCGGTCCCCAAGCTCAATGATGTGCGCCGGCCCTTCCGCAGCCAGGGCATTGATGACCCGCACGTCATTGCGTGCGTGGGAGAACCGATCTTTTTGAAAAGCCTGCATAAATTGCCCTCACCTTATCTTTCCGCGCAAGGACCTCGCTATGCCTGTGAATATACTCATACGGGTATTTAAAATTATAGATGCGCTTTAGCTGCCCGGAACCGGCGGGATCGACCACCTTGGTGCCCGCACCCGCGCCGCACGCCAGGATCGTCTGCGTCTCATCCATAATCACGGTGTTATAGAAGCTCTCACTGCCTGCTTTGGCAAAGCCGACGTTTTCGAGGCCACCCAGAATGCGGCTCTGCCGGTAAAGATAGTATGGCCGGTATTGCGCGTTTAATAGGCGATTATCGGCATAATCGAGCATCGCCGCGGCGGTGGCGCCATCGGCACGCGCCTGGTCCTCCTGATAAATGCGCGATGCGCGTTTCAAAGCCAGCGTATGCACCGTGATGCTCTCAGGATCCAACGCCATTACCTGATCCACAGTCTTTTGAAAGCCAGCCAGCGTATCGCCGGGCAGACCGGCAATCAGATCCATATTGATGTCTGTAAATCCGGCGTCGCGCGCCTGCTGATAGGCGGTCAGGGTCTGTTGGACCGTATGGCGGCGGCCGATCGCTTCGAGCACCGCGTCATCCATGGTCTGCGGATTAATACTGATGCGAGTGACGCCGTGTTGGCGCAGGACGGCGCATTTTTCGAGGTCCACGGTATCCGGCCGGCCCGCCTCCACCGTATATTCCATGCAATGGGTCAGGTCAAATGATCGTCCAATCTCCCCCAAAAGCCGGTCGAGCTGCGCCACGGTCAAGGTGGTGGGCGTCCCCCCGCCGATATAAACCGACTGCAACACAAGACCTAAATCGCGCGCAACAGCGGCCGTGGCGCGCAATTCCGCGCACAGACCGTCGAGATAGTCCGGGATCAGTCCCATGGTGCGCTCCACCGTGGTCGAGACAAAGGAACAATAGGCGCAGCGGCTCGGGCAAAATGGAATGCCCACATACAGACTGAATCCATCCGGTCGCTCGTGGTCGAGCAGTTGTTGTTCATTGTGCATCGTGACCTGGGCCAGCTTCGTTTTCTGGGAACTAACGAGGTAATCCGCCTGAAAATCGCGCAGGGCTTGAGACTCGCCGCATCCGGCCACAAGGCTGCGCAGAAGCTTGACTGGCCGGATACCCGTCAAAATCCCCCACTGGGGTGTAAAACCGCTGGATTTTTCCAAAAGCCCATACAGCAGGACAGCCAGCGCCCGTTCGATATCCGGACCGTCGTAGCGCTGCTCCACTGTATCGGTGGTATTTTGCTGCGTCACGCGGGCGTAAAGGCAGGTGGCGCCCTCCTGCGCCCGCACACCCACCACCACCGTCAACGGCTCCGGATCTGGCGGCGTCTCGCCGTTTTCAAATACGCGGATTCGCTGCATCGGATAAAACAGGCGGCACAGTTTTTCCATTTCATAGTGAAAAGAATTCCGTTCAAGTATTAAGTCCATAACGCTCCGGTTCCAGGTAAGGGTTGTTGCGGCGTTCCCAGTCCAGGGTTGTTTCCGGTCCGTGACCCGGATAGATGTGCCAGTCGCCCGGCAACGCCTTGATCCGCTGCAGCGAAGCCATCAGCACGCGGTAATCGCCGCCCGGAAAATCGGTTCTGCCGACCGATCCGCCCATGATCGTATCGCCTGCAAAGATCGCGTTTTCGACGAGATAGCAGCACCCGCCGGGCGTGTGGCCAGGCGTGTGCAGCACCCGAATCTGCAGGCTGCCCAGCGAAAAAGTATCTCCATCGTGAAGCAGGACATCCGGTGTAAAAGGCTTGACGCGTCCGAGATTCATCATGCCCGACAGATTTCGGCGCGGGTCCTTGGCCATATCAGCGTCTGCGGCGTCGAGATAGACTTTGGCCCCGGTCTGGGCGACCAGGTCCCCTACCCCCATAATATGATCGAAATGCGCGTGTGTGAGTAAAATGAACGCCACGTCATGTTTGGCGGCCGCCTGCCGCACCTCGTTGTCATAGGCGCCGGGGTCAATCACCGCGGTCTTCCCGGTCGCTTCATCCGTCAGAAAATAACAGTTTGTCGGCAAAGGGCCGACCTCAAAGCATTGAATCTGCATCATATCCTCCTTTATACACGCTATACACGCCGAATGGATTCGACGCTTTCAACCCCCTGCAGCCGCTGAACGATGCTTTCCAGATGGTCCAGCCCATTGACCGTAATGCATGCGGTGATTACCGCGCGGCCATCTTTTCGCTCGCGGGAATTGAGCGAATGGATAAAAAGCTTCATGTTAAACAGCTGCTGGGTGACGTCCGCCAGCAGGCCGGTGCGGTCGGCCGCCACAATCTCCAGCGTGGTCTGAAATTCCTCGCGGACATCGCCCGCCCAGTGCGCAGGCACCCAGCGCTCCGGCTCCGCACAGTCCGAAAGCGGATGCGGCACATTCTTGCAGCGCTTTTTATGGATGGACACGCCATAGCCGCGGGTGATAAAGCCGATGATCTCATCGCCAGGCAGCGGATTGCAGCACCGGGCAAACTTCACAAGGCAGTCCTCCATGCCATCCACCACCACGCCGCTTGCCGCACGGCGGCCAGCGGGGCGATGTGCCGGCTCCCTGCGCGGCTCCTGGCGGTGGGTCTTGTAATAGTTCTCTTTGATACGGGGCATGACCTTCCACAGCTGAATGCCGCCGTAGCCGATGGCTGCATACACATCGTCTGCGGTTGAGCAGTTCTGTTTGGCGCCCAGGCGCAAAAGCAGCGCTTCCAGCTCCTCGCCCTCCAGGGAAATGCCGTTGCGCCGGAATTCCCGGTCCAGCTCGTTTTTGCCCTCCACGATGTTCTCGTCGCGCTTTTCCTTCTTAAACCAGTTGCGAATCTTATTGCGCGCTTCGCTGGTTTTGACGATCTTCAACCAGTCGCGGCTGGGGCCATGGGTCTCTTTACTTGTGATGATCTCCACAATCTGGCCGGTCTTGAGCACTGTGGTGATCGGCACCATGCGCTTGTCGACCTTGGCGCCGACCATCCGGTTGCCCACGGCGCTGTGAATGGCATAAGCAAAGTCGATGACTGTGCTGCCCACGGGGAGGTTAATGACCTCGCCCTTTGGCGTAAAGACAAAGACCTCCTCCGGGGCAAGGTCGGTCTTGATGGAGCGGATCAGGTCCGTCGCGTCCTGGGAATCGCGCTCGTCCTCCAGAATCTGGCGCACCCACATCAAACGCTTCTCCATGCTGTCCTTGCCGGCCTTGCCGTCGTTCATGCCGAGCTTATATTTCCAGTGCGCGGCGATGCCGTATTCGGCGGTGTGGTGCATTTCCCACGTGCGAATTTGAATCTCGAAGGGGATGCCGTCCTTGCCGATGACCGTTGTGTGCAAGGACTGATACATATTCGGCTTTGGCGTGGAGATATAATCCTTGAATCGATTTGGCAGAGGCTTAAACAGGTCATGCACGATGCCCAGCACATTGTAGCAGTCATTCACTGTATCCACGATGACGCGCAGCGCATAGATGTCATAAATCTGATCCATGCTCTTGCCCTGGACAAACATCTTGCGGTAGATGCCGTTAATGCTCTTTACGCGGCCGGAGACATAGACATTCGGAATGATCGTCGAAATGCGGTCCGTCAAGGCCTTCTTCATGCGCTCGATAAAGGCGTTCCCCTCGTCGCGGCGCAAAGCCAGGTTGTTTTCAATCTCCGCATAGGCATAGGGGTCGAGATACCGCAGGGAAAGGTCCTCCAGCTCTTCCTTGATGCCGCGGATGCCCAGGCGGTGCGCAATGGGCGCATAGACCTCCATGCTCTCCAGCGCCTTCTCGCGCTGTTTGGCCGGCGCCCAGAACTCGCCAGTGCGCATGTTATGCAGGCGGTCAGCCAGCTTGATGATGATGACGCGGATGTCCTCGCTCATGGCGATGAGCATCTTGCGGATGTTCTCCGCCTGCTGCACCTCGCGGGAAGTATATGGGATGCGGCCCATTTTTGTGACGCCATCGACCAGCCCCGCGATCTCAGGACCAAACATCTTGGTCAACTGCTCGAGGTCGACGTTGGTGTCCTCGACTACATCGTGCAAAAGCCCCGCACAGACACTCTCCGTGTCCATGCCCAGCTCCACCAGAATACACGCCACGGCCACGGGGTGGGAAATATAGGGCGTGCCGGACAGGCGTTTTTGGTCGCCATGTGCGGACAACGCCAAGTCGTAAGCCCGGCGAATCAGCCCCATATCATATTCATGTTCGCTTTGTGCAAGCAGCGCGGTTAAATCGTCAAATGTTTTTTCAGCACTGTTACTCATCCGGCTTCCCCTCTTTCTTCTAATTTGGGCAGGGCCTGTATGTGCGATTGCAGGCTGCGAAAAAAGGCGCTGTCAAACAAATCGACCTTTCCCTGCGGCTGACGGAGCGTGACCGCGTAAGCATCGCCAATGGCCTCCAGGTCGATCAGCCCGTGCTCCGCAAACAGCTCCAGGCACACCAACACGCGCGCAAAGGGCATGTCCGTCCTGCCCGCCAGTCCCTCCGCACCGCCGCGATAGCCGCCCATGGCCCGCAATGTCCGGTAAAGCCCCGCGCAGGCGGCCCGATCCGGCAGCAGCGTCGCGCCTTCTTCTGGCGTGAGCGGATCGCCGCGCCGCGCTTTATCAAACAGCGCCTGACCGGCGGCTAACGCCTGTGCGTCGCAGCCGGAAAGCTTCATGTCGCGCACCAGGATCGACAGGCTTTCGCGGCCATTGTAATCATCCACCTCCAGCTCGACGGCCAAATCCAGCACGTCGCCCGGATGGTAGGGAAATGACTGTGGATCCATGCCGAACTTCGTGCAGCGCAGCCGCACGCCGTCACGCGTGCAGATCAGGCGCAAATGCCTGCCGCCGCCGATCGGCTGGATTTCCTTTAGCGTGACACCAAAAAGCCCGTAAAGCGGCTGCGGATTGCCCGTTCCAAAAGGCTCCAGCAATGCTGCGGCGCGCGGGATATCCAGCGACAGGCGGTTCGGTTTTAAAGCGGCGTCGAGATGCAGAGACGGCATCGGCATTGGGCCCTGCGCAGCGGCATAGGCGTTGATCTGCCGACGGAAGTCCTCCACCGCGGCCGTCGGCAAGGTCAGGCCCGCAGCCATCGGGTGGCCGCCGTATTTGGTCAACAGCGGGGCGCAGGCCGCAACCGCCTGGAACAGCGAAAAGCCCTCCACGCTGCGGCCGGAGCCCCTGGTTTCGCGGCCCGTCACCGACAGCACAATGCACGGCTTGCCAAAGCGCTCGACCAAGCGGCTGGCGACGATGCCGATGACCCCGTGGTGCCAGTCCTGGCCCGCGACAACCAACACGCGGTCCCAAAGCCGCGCCGGCTCTTGCTGCAGCTGGGCCATGGCCTGCGTGCAGATTTCATCCTCCACCTGACGGCGATAGTCGTTGTCTTCACAGATATCCGCAGCCAGGGAATCCGCCTCTATCGGATCTTCGGTCAAAAGCAGCCGGACTGCGCGGTCCGGCGCGCCCATGCGGCCGGTGGCATTGATGCGCGGCACAATGCCAAAGGCGACGCTCTGTGCGCGCAGCGTCTTTCCGGCTAGACCCGCGCGATTGAGCAGCGCCTGCAGGCCGGCGCGTTCGGAATAGGGCAGCATCCGCAGACCAAACTGGACAAACGTGCGGTTTTCCCCGGTCAAAGGTACGGAATCGCCGACGGTTGCAATGGTCAAAAGGTCCGCATAATTTTCCAGCAGGCCCTGCACGTCGGATTCCGGCCCTTCTAGCGCCTGAATGAGCTTAAATGCTACGCCCGCGCCGCACAGGCCCTGGCAGCCGCTTTGGTCGCCGGGACAAAACGGGTCGACAACCGCAACCGCTTTTGGCAGTTCCGGACGCGGCCGGTGGTGGTCCGTCACCACGACGTCCATGCCCAGCTCGACAGCGTGCGCCACCTCCTCCAACGAGGAGATGCCATTGTCCACGGTCACGATCAAATCCACCTGGCGGTCATGCAGGGTATCCACCGCGTGCATATTCAGGCCATAGCCCTCTCCCTCGCGCTCTGGAATATAAAACAGCACATCAGCCCCGCACGATTCCAGATAAGAATACAACATGGCCGTGGCCGTGACGCCGTCTGCATCATAATCGCCATAGACCGCGATTTTTTCAAAGTTGTCGATCGCCTTCTGTACGCGAGCCGCCGCCTGCGCCATGTCGTGGATCGCCATCGGGTCGCGCAGAGGCTCCCCCTCCAAAATGCTTTTGACCTGTGCGGCAGTTTTGAAGCCGCGCGCCTGCAGCAGTGCTGCCGCCATCGGCGGGATGCCTGTCTGCTGTGCCACTGCGCGCACCGCACGGCGGTCGCACGCCGCCACTATCCATTGTTTCAGTGCCAAAAATGTTCCTCCTGCTCTCCGCCTCTGCAACGAAACCCCGCCTGCTGAAGGCTATAAATAAAGATGTTAATAAAATATTTTATCACCATGGCCGCGTTTATTCAATCTTTTCCGCTGGATTTCTGCCACAGACAAGTTGTCTTGGCCTAAAAAAAGGTCTCCGGCATGCCCACCGGAGACCTTTTTGACTGTTCTTATTTTTGGGCCACAACCACATTGACCTTGTACGTGCCGTAGATCCAGCAGGGGCGGCTGCCCACTTTGACCGTCATCGGGACGGCTGTTGTGCCGGGCTCCGTCACCGAGGAAAGATCCACTGTTCCGGTAAGGTTCGCGTCTGTAATGCCCTGCAAATCCGCCGCCTTGCCAACCACGGTGACTGGCACCGATGTGTTGACAACGGAAGCGGTCATATTCTCTGGAATGTTGACCAACGTAAACTGCGAACAGGTCATCTGCTGCGTGGTGTATTGATCCATGTTGTTCAGCGTCACCTGCACCGTGTTTCCGGAACTGATGTTTGTGCAGTCCGAAGGCAAGGAAGAAATCTTCTGATTGAAGCTGGTATGGCTGGTGTCGATCTGTGAGGAATCGATCGGCTCGAGATTGACTTCCGTAATTTTATCGAGCGTCTCCTGCGGCCCGGCAATCTGGATGGTAGACGGCGTGACGGTAAAGGTGCTGCCGCTGTCGATGTTGATGCTTTCCGGCATATTGGTGAAAACCGGTTTGACGGTCACCGTTTTTTTCGGCTGCACCTGGATGGACACTGTCACCTTTGAGGGATTGAGTGTGACCAGATTGCTCAAATCCAGCTTGTTGCCATTCGCGTCATAGGCCACCACATCCGTGTCAAAGGTCTTGGTGGCAGTCAGGGCCGTGTTGCCCGGCGTATATTCGATGCCCAGATGATCAATCTGGTCGACTTGCGTCTTTGGCCCGGAGATTGTGACGCTGTCCACATTGACCGTCGGGCCGGGGCTGAAATAGTTGGCCGTATCGATCTTATCCAGTGTCGAGGGCAGCGAGATCTGCATGTTTTTTTCTGCTGCCGTATCCACATACAGCGTCACTTCCGATGGATTGACCGAGGCAAACTCAAAGTTTGAGGGAAGGTTGCCGATATTTTTCCCCACCAGCTTGACGCGGTAGTTGCCCGGTGCTGTGATCTGCGAGACATTTTCCGGCACCACCTGCAAATCGGTGTTCGAGATCTGATTGACCAACAGCGTATTGCCTTTGATGGAAACGCTCACAGTGTCCGTCTTGGCAGGGGAAAAGACCTGCAGCCCCTTTTGCTGCGCCTCATCTGACAGCGTGATGCTGATCGGCACATTGCCGATGTGCTTGGGATAATGTTCCGTGTCGTTCATAGCCAGCGCAATCCACAATAAAAATGCCAACACCAGCGAGAAGATAAAGACAAAACGGTTGTTATAAAAAATCCGGCGGATCTGAAGCCTCTTTTTGACGGACCCGCTTTTCTTTTGCGCGCTATTTTTCATGTTTATTCCTCCACAGGGAAGAGAAGAAACCGCCCTTGCCCCTGGGGGTATCTTCGTCCAAAAGCAGGTTGGTCAACTCCGCCTGTAAGGTCTCGCGGGTATAGTTGCGGGTGATGGTGCCGCCCAGCGCGATGGAGATCTGCCCGGTCTCCTCCGAAACGATGACGACCACCGCGTCGGAATTTTCACTCATGCCGATCCCCGCGCGATGGCGCGTGCCCAGTTCAATGGCAACGTCGTTGTTGCGCTTGGTCAGCGGCAGGATACACCCGGCCGCATAAATCATGCCGTCGCGTATAATCATGGCGCCATCGTGCAGCGGCGCTTTGTTGAAGAAGATGTTGCCGATAACCGGCACACTGGGGATGGCGTTGAGGATGGTCCCTGTGTCGATCACATCGCCGAGCTTTGTCGCGCGCTCAAACACAATCAGAGCGCCGGTCCTGCTTTTGGACATGCTGGCGCAGGCCTCCACCACAGCCATCACTGCGCGGCGGTGGCGCGCCTCAGTCGCCTCGTCATTGCTCAGACCCGGGATATGCAGTGCGCCCGCCGGGCCCGCTGTGCCGCGCCCCATGCGTTCCAGCGCACTGCGGATCTCCGGTTGGAAGAGAACCACCACGCACACCAGTCCAAACTGGACGACATACGTCAAAAGCGTGCTCATCATATACAGGTTCAGCGCCTGGGAAAGCAGCCAAACCAGCACCACGATGATGATGCCTTTGACCAACTGGCCCGCACGGGTCTCCCGGACAAGCCGGATGACGCCATAAATCACCAGCGCGACCAGAAGAATATCGACAATATCCTTCGGCTGAAAGCTGCCGAACACATTTTGCAGGCTCCCCCAGAAGCTTCTGATCTGATCCACCGCGAGCCCCACCTTCCTTGATTCTTATTCAATTCTAACATATTTTATTAGATATGCAATGCCTTTCCGGGATTTTTCCAAATCCATATGCTATGGGGATTCACTGCCGTGCAAGTTGGAGCACCGTCGAACAAAACGCCTCCACCTGCATGCGCGTTGTGAAAGCAGAGGGGCAGGCGCGAACGGCCCCGCGGCTGAGCGTACCATAGAACGCATGGGCGCGCGGCGCACAGTGCAGTCCCGCGCGCACGGCAAATCCGCGGCGGTTGAGCGCGCGGGCGACCGCCTCGCTGTCCTTGCCCGGCAGGTTAAAGGACAGCACCGGCACCTCCGGCCGCGGTGCATACAGCTCGACCCGCCTTGACGCGGCAAAGCGGTCGTACAGCATGCGCATCAAAGCAGACTCATGCCGGTAAATCCGTGCAATGCCCTGTTTTTGCACAAACTGGATGCCCGCCCGCAGGCCCAGGATTCCCGGCACATTGATCGTGCCGCTCTCAAAGCGTTCCGGCATGCCGGCGGGTTGCAGCAGATTGGCGCTCTCCGTGCCCGTGCCGCCTTCGATGATGGTTTCCAGCGCACTGCCGTCCCTGGCCAGCAAAATGCCGGTGCCCATCGGGCCATAAAGTCCTTTGTGTCCAGCGGCGCAGACGTAGTCAAACCCGCCGTCCGCCATGGATATGGGCAACACGCCAGCCGACTGCGCGCAGTCAATACACACCGGCACCTCATACGAATGGCAAAGCGCCGCAATTCGCTCGACCGGCAGCCGGATGCCCCAGACATTGCTTGCGTGCGTGCACACACACAGGCAGGTTTCCGGGCGCAGCGCTTTTCGAAAGGCATCAAGCGTTGCATCATTGTCCCCGGGCACCACTTTGGCCTCCGTGTACGTCAAAACACCGCGCTGTTGCAGCGTTTCCAGCGGGCGCATGACCGCGTTGTGCTCCAAGCAGGAAGTGACCACATGCCCGCCCGGCTTCACCGCGCCCTTAATGACAAAATTGAGCGCCTGCGTACAATTGAGTGGGAAAGCGACACACTCCGGCCCCGGCGCTTCAAAAAAAGCGGCCGCGGCTGCGCGTGCGCGGAACACCTCCTCAGCCGTTTGCATACTCATCGTGTGGCCCGCGCGGCCCGGGTTTGCGCCAAACCGCCGCAGCGCATCTTGCACAGCGGCGATGACAGAAGCGGGTTTCGGCCAGGTTGTGGCCGCATTGTCCAGGTAAATCATCCGCCCCTCACCCGCTCTCTGCGGCCTGCCACCGGAATCCCCGCGCTGCGCAAAATGCGCTCTGCTTCGTCCGTGTGTTCCGGCACATAAACGCCATACCCGCACCCGGGCGCGTCCGCGCTCTGCGGCAGGCGTTCCACGTAGGCCTGAATCTGATGTTGGAACAGAATGTCTCTGCATTTAATGGCATACGTGATGGAATTGACTATAATGAACTGTTGATCCACAGGTACCACCTCTCTGTAATTGGGGAATACTACAGAGTATGTGCGCACCGTGATTTCTGCCTTTTTGGGCACAAAGAACGATCGTTTGATGCAATCCTACAAATTGCCCGGCGGGAATTTCAGCTTAATAGGCATACGGCGTGCGCCGCGATGCCTTCGCCTTGTCCCGTAAAGCCCAGCCCCTCCTCGGTGGTGGCCTTGACGCTGACCCCGCCTTCCGCAATGCCGCAGGCCGCCGCCAATCGCGCGCGCATCTGCGCGATAAACGGACGCAGCTTCGGCTGCTGGCAGAGAATGGTCGCGTCAATATTTTCGATCGCATAGCCCGCCGCCCGGACGCGCCGGCAGACCTCCTTCAGAAGTTTCAGGCTATCCGCACCTGCAAAGGCAGGGTCTGTGTCCGGAAATAAAGCGCCGATGTCGCCGAGCGCCGCGGCGCCGAGCAGCGCATCTGCAATTGCATGCGCCAGCACATCCGCGTCGGAGTGGCCCAGTAGGCCCTTTTCAAACGGCACCGTTACGCCGCCTAAGATCAGCTTACGGCCTTCTACCAGGCGGTGCACGTCATATCCGTGTCCGATCCGCATCCTCCTCAGCCTCTTTTCCGTAAAACAGCCTCTGCCATCGGGAAATCCTCAGGCGTGGTCAATTTCAGATTTGTGTAATCGCCCGGGCACAGATGCACCGGCTTGCCTGCCTGCTCAAAGAGCTGACAATCGTCCGTATAATCTCCCTGCGCAGCCTGCAGCAGGCTGCGGTATTCCTTTGCGGGGAACACCTGCGGCGTCTGCATTTCCCACAGCGCCGCGCGCGGCAGGGTCTTTTGCACAAAGCCGTTGTCATCCGCAAGCTTGATCGTATTCTTCGCCGGCACCGCCAATGCTGCCGCGCCATAGCGCCCGGCATCCGCCACAACCCTGTCGATTTGATCCGGCGTCACCAGACACCTGGCACCGTCATGGATAGCCAGCAGCGTACATGCCCCCGCCGCCCTTGCTCCGGCTGCCGCAGACTGCTGGCGCGTCTGTCCGCCCGGGACTACAGCCTCCACTTTGCGCAGACAGTTCCAATTTTTTAAAAAGGTGCGATAGCGCGCCTCTTCCTCCGGCGGGCAAACCACGACCACGCGCTGGATACTTTCCGCCTCTGCGAAGGCGCGCAGCGTGCGCACCAGCACCGGGACACCCAAAAGCATCGCCTCCTGCTTGGAAAAGCCCATGCGCCGCGACTGGCCCGCTGCCACCACGACTGCACAGCAACGCGCCGGTTGTCTGGCGGGCAGCTCCAGTGGAAAGCTGCGCAGGTCCGGCAGGAACAAGTCCGCCGTCTGCACGATGGCCGACCGATCCCTTGCCGCCAGTTCGTCCGCAAGGCCCACCACCGGAAAACCCGCCGCTTTCGCCGTGCGGACAGCGTAAAGAGAATCTTCAAACACGACCGTTTCCGCGGGCTTTCCGCCCAGGCGCCGGGCCGCTTCATAAAAGATTTCCGGATGATCTTTACCGCTGCCAAAGTCGCTGGTGGAAAGTAAAAACCGGAAATACCCTGTCCAGCCCAGGCGGTCGCACACCGCGCGGATGCTGCGCGCGTCTGTGCTGGAGACAATACACATCGGCACGCCCGCCTGATGCAGCGTCTGCAAAAGTTCCGCCGCGCCGGGCTTGGGCTGCACGGTATTGCAGTAAGCAATATAGGGCAGCTCACGGGCCTCCGTGATAATCTGTTCAATAGACTTCTGTACGCCAAGTTTCCGGAAATAAGCCGCTGTCTGCGGAAGTGTCAGCTCGCGGACCTTATCAAAAAGTCCCGGCGGCGGGGTAATTCCCTGCTGCTTTAAGTAGGTATCGGCCGCATCTTCCCAGACGTGCATGGAATCGAGCAGCGTTCCGTCCATATCGAAAATGGCATAATTGACCTGCATAAACTGCCTCCTAGCCGTGAATTGTAATCGACTGTACCTGGATTCTTTTCGTGTAATACGCTTTGCCGAGGGGCGCTAGCGGCACATGCAAAAACTGTCGCTGCTCACTCGGACCTCTACCAGACCAACCGTTCATCCGCGCAGGCGCGTTGCGCGGCAAACTTACCTTGCAACATGGCGATGTGTGCGCCGCCGGTATTGCCGCACCACTGGCTGGCCAGCAAAAGGTGTGAAACGGACGGCAGGCGACCCGTAAGCGACGTGGCTTTTGCGCCCGCCGCATGGACAAAGCTGCACGCCCCGTAGCTGGAATTGACCCGGTCTGCATACGTTAGCGGCGTGTGGCAGGCAATCGGCTCCATGCGGCCCCGCAAGCCCGGAAAGCAACTTATCAGGGCTTCCTGCACCGCTTCGGTCAGGCGCTTTTTTTCCCGGATATAGGGCGTGCCCTGCAAGCCCAGCGCTTCCCAGTAACGGAAGGACGTGCGCCCCTGCGCGGGCACATCCACCGCAATCAACGTGCGGTCCCCGCGGACAAACGTCGGGTCATCCCCATATTGTGTCAGGCACAGGCGATCCACGCCGCCGCCAGCCGCCGGGACGACCGGCGTCGGAAAGGAAACCGTATAAAACAGCGGCAGCGCATCGGAATCTGCCCAGAACAGCAGGCGCGCCAGCATGACGGGTGGATATTGTTCCGGCGCATCCCAGCGCGCCTGGAGGCGGCGTTCGACGTTGTATGTATTTTTCAAAAGTGTCCGGCTTACATAGACCGGGTCGCAGGCCGCCACCACCCAATCGGTCATAAGGCGCCCGCCCTGCTGCAAAACGATTCCACGCGCGGCACCATTTGCCACAATAATCTCTTCAACCGGCATGGAAAGCTGCAGCTCGCCGCCGACCTCCAGATATCGTTTGACCATGCGGTCGATCAGCGGCCGGGAGCCGCCCATGGGAAAGGCGCTGTCGCCATTACAGAAAAGCGCATACTGCAGTACCAGCTCCCCGAGGGTTGCGCCTTGCGGCACTGCCTCCACCAGCGCACGGCGCAGGGCCGGCTCCTGGACGCTCTCTGCCCAGGCGGCCAGCGGCACTGCATCCAGCCGCGTGAGCAGCCGGCCACGCTCACCGTTCCGCCCGGAGGCACGGCGCGCTTCAAAGGGGCTGCACAGGTCCGCCGGTTTCTGGGTGCGGAAGGAAAAGCCCTTCATTTGCTCGACCCAGCCGCACAATTTTTCGACAGTCTGCGTATCCGCGGGCGCAAGCTCCGCACATGCGCTGCGGAAGCGGTCCAGATCCTGCCAAAGCGCAATGGTCTTGCCCCCTTCCATGGCGGCAAAAAAGCTCTCCGGATGCACGGTCAGCACGCCGCCCAACGCCCCGACCTCGCACCAGCAGCGGTGGAGCGCACTATCTTCGCGCGTTCCGGTCAGCAGCCGCAGGCTGCCCTCCGCGGCGGCGCCATCGGCTGTCCAGCCCAGAAGATTTCCGCCTGCAACGCCGTTTTTTTCATAAATTGCAGTCTGAAACCCATGCGTCTGTGCATAGATGCCAGCCGACAGGCCCGCAACGCCCGCACCAATAATCGCCATTTTCCTGGGATTCCGCATAACACGCCTCCGTTTCTCACCTTTAAAAAGCTGGCTTTTGTCAATTCCAGTTTAAAAAGTTGCCGCTTTGTTGTCAAGTAACAGGTTTGTCATACAAAAATCCCGTCCTGCTGGGGACGGGATAGCGCCTTAACTGTTCTCGAGTTTTTCAACGCAGGTGCGAATTTCCTTCATCCGGTCCGGGATCGCGATGTGCTGTGGGCAATGCGTGGCACAGCGCCCACAGGCAATGCAGGCCGTGGCGCGCTGTTCTTCCGGCAGCGCGTGGTACTGCTGCAAATACGGCGCCTCACGCTTCGAAAGAAGATAGGCGTTATACAGCCGAAACATCAGCGGGATATCGACACCAGAGGGGCAGTCCATACAGTACCGGCAGCCTGTGCAGGGAATGGTCAGGTGCGCCTGGTAAAGGTCCTTGGCCTTTTTCAGCGCCGCCTGCTCGGCCGCGTCCAGCGGCTGAAACCGCAAAAATGTCTCCACATTGTCGCGCACCTGCGCCTCATCGCTCATACCGCTGAGCACGGTCATAACACCCGGCTGGCTGGCCGCAAAACGCAGCGCCCAGGACGCAAGGCTCGCCTCGGGGTGAACCGCCCGCAACACCTCCGCCGCCTCCGGGCACAGCGTTGCCAGTGCGCCGCCGCGCACCGGTTCCATCACCACGACCGGGATGCCGTGCGACGCGAGCAGCTCGTATTGACCGCGCGCATCCTGCGCGGTCCAGTCAAGGTAGTTGAGCTGAATCTGCGCGAAATCCCAGTCGCGCAAATTCAAAATCGTCTCGAGCACCGCAGGCGTGTCATGGAAAGAAAAGCCCAGACGGCGGATGCGGCCGGCGGCTTTTTGGCGCTCCAGATATTCAAACACGTGAAACTTCTGGAATTTTTCCAAATTGGCATGGTCCATTCCATGGCAGAGATAGAAATCGAAATACTCCACGCCGCAACGCTGCAGCTGCTCCTGGAAAATGCGGTCCACCTGCGCTTCCTCCGTCATTTTCCAGGCTGGCATTTTGTCGGCCAGAAAATAGCTGTCGCGCGGATATTTGCGCAGCGCCTGGCCGATGAACGCTTCGGAAAGGCCGTCGTGATACATGTAGGCGGTGTCATAGTAATTGACGCCGTGTGCATAAGCATAGTCAATAAGGGACTGGGCGCGCGCCGCATCAATTTCCTGGCTGTCCGCGCGCAGGCGCGGCAAGCGCATGCAGCCAAAGCCCAAGAGAGAGGGCATTGCGCCGGTGTTTCGATATCCTCGTGAAAGCATAACAGAAGACCTCCATGGTTTTATTTCTGTGCAACGCCGCTTTGCGGCACAGGCCTTTGCCTTGCCTTTCCGCAGCAGGATTTGTATAATAACTAACGTATAAACTTGTGTTTGGCGCGCCCGCGCCTTCTGAAAGCGCAGCTTTGATGGCCTTTCAAGCAAATCCGGCAAAACAGGCGTCCAGATTAGAAAGGAACGATGCTCCATGCAGAAAACAACCGTTGGCCGCTTTGCCCCCACGCCAAGCGGTCGTATGCATCTGGGCAACGTTCTGTGCGCCCTGCTCGCGTGGCTCTCTGTCCGCAGCGTCGGCGGCAAAATGATCCTGCGGATTGAGGACCTCGACACGCGCCGCTGTCCGCCGGAAAATGCCGTCCTGTTGGAAGACGACCTGCATTGGCTGGGACTGGACTGGGATGAAGGCGGCAGCCTGGGCGGTCCACACGCGCCTTACTATCAAAGCATCTGCGCGCCAATCTATCAGCCGTATCTGGAGCAGCTGCAAAGGCAGGGGGTGCTTTATCCCTGCTTTTGCTCACGCGCAGAGCTGCATGCGGCCGACGCGCCGCATCTTTCGGACGGCCGCGTACGTTACAATGGAAAATGCCGGAACCTCACCCCTGCAGAAATCGCGGAAAAAGCCAAGCTGCATGCGCCAGCCCTGCGGCTGCGCGTCCCGGACGCGCGCATCGCCTTTGTGGATCGCTGCCAGGGCGTCTATACGCAGGATCTGGCGGCGGACTGCGGCGATTTTATCGTACGGCGTTCGGACGGCGTTTTTGCCTATCAGTTTGCCGTGGTGGTGGACGACGCGCGCATGGGCGTGACCGAAGTGGTCCGCGGCCGGGACCTGTTGAGCTCCACCCCCGCGCAGCTGCACCTGTACCGAATGCTGGGGCTGACAGCGCCCAGCTATGCGCACATCCCGCTGGTGCTTGCGCCGGACGGCCGGCGTCTCTCGAAACGGGACGGCGACCTGGACCTGGGCGCGCTGCGTGCCCGCCTGCCCGATCCGGCGCCGCTGCTCGGCCTTTTGGGATACTGGTGCGGGCTGCTGCCAAAGCCGTGGCCCACAACGGCCCAGGCACTCATCCCCCTCTTTTCCTGGGAAAAAATCCGCCGGGAGGACATCCGCCTTTCGGAAGGGCCGCTTTTTAAAAATTAAATGCCGCGAAAAAGGCTTGGCTCCTGCAGCCGGTTGAATAGACGATGCAGGATACTTTCGTGCCGGGCCACCTTTATGAGCCATTCTGGCCGAATCTCCTCAAACACCGCCTGGGGAATATGATACGTTTCCAATGGCCGCTGTGTGAGCAGGTCGTGTTGCATATGGTTAAACTGCCTTTGGGTATACTCCTCGTTTGGCAAAAGCCGCGTGCGATAGCCTGGCCGGGTATAATGCATGATGCAATACATATAATCCGCCCATACGCTATATTCGGTTAAGTAAACCCGGTCATCGGGCACTTTAAGCGTGAGCAGCACGCTGTCGCTGACCTTGCCATCCGTGCAATAGCGGCGGCCTTTGATATAGCCAAAAACCGGCGACACGCAGTGCAACTGGAACAGCTCCACCAGCGCCGTATAAGCGGGAGCAAACCGCAGATTTTTGCGCGCCCGATGCACCTGACCGTGTTTGAGGGCTTCCAGCACTTTCTGCGACTGATATGTTCTGATAATCAAAAGACATCCTCCTCTTGCAAGGGCGGCTCATGGATCGGTTTCTGGCCTTTCCGGCGGCCGGGTAGCCCAATCATACAGAAATGTATCCGGCTTGCCGGGCGCCAGCGGTTTAATCAAATATTCGCGCAGCAGCCGGTCGTCGTCAAAGCCCGTCTTCCCATAAAATGCCTCGGCGATTGCGCCGGCGATACATCCGACCGTATCGGTGTCGCACAGGCAGCTGAATACATTGCGAATGCAGCTTTCATAGTCCGTACTCTCCAGAAAGCACCGGAAGGCAAGCGGCATCGTCGCCTGACAGGTCAGTTTGACCCGCGAAAACGGCCGGCGCATCGCCAGCGGCACCCGCAGGTTATAGCCATACCGCTGCGTAATGACGCGTCGGATTTCCCGTTTGCTAAAGCCCGTCCGCGCCAGGAAAACGCCGACCGCCGCGGCCTTGGCGCCCTTGATGCCTTCCGGGTGGTTGTGTGTACACTTTGCACTTTCGGCGGCTTTTGCTTCGACCTCTTCGAGCGTCGTATAGAATTCCCCGACCACGCTGGCGCGCATGGCCGCTCCATTGCCGCAACTTTGATAGGGCCGGCGGTCCGTTGCCGTAATCCAGTCTTGGAACATGGCGCCATAACCCACATGCGGATACCGCTTGCCGAAAGCGCGATAGGCATGCTGGAAGCTGTGTCCAGTCATAATCGCATATTTGGACGCTATGCACAGGACCGTGTCATCTGTATAGCGGCAGTCCGGCGCAAAGAGCGTTTCCGTCCGCCAGTTAAACTTGCTGGGCCGGCTGAATTCAAATCGAGACCCCGCAATATCGCCCAGAATTGCACCGACCATTCAAAACTCCACTCCATTTCTGTTCCTGCAGGCCGCAACGAGTTGCCCAACGCGTTCTGTTCTAAGTATACGGGATTTATGCGCAAAAAGAAATAGCTGCGGTGCACAAAAAAAGCCTACTGAATTTGCCGACAAAAAAGGACGGGAGGCCATGACCTCTCGTCCTTGAATATTCAACTGCCGTTTTTAGAGGGCCTGAACATTCGCAGCGCGGAACTTGCTGCTGTTTTTGGGATCGGGCTCGATGTCATAAGTGACCTTCTGGCCTTCCTGCAGGGTCTTGAAACCCTCGCCCAGAATGCTGGAGAAATGCACAAACACATCACCGCTGCCATCATCATTGGAGATGAAGCCGTAGCCCTTTGCCTCGTTGAACCATTTTACTGTACCGTTGTTTGCACCCATGTCAGGTACCTCCTTGAAAAAACAATAGAACTGTGCGAACTGACGATCTGTACTGCGCACTGAAAAAAACACATGAACCCGTAAATCAAAAACAAACTTTGATCTACAAATTCATGTGAATCAAATCGTGCTTTCAATACTGTTGGATATTATAGCACTCCGTTACCTATTTGTAAAGGCTTTTTTGAAATTTGCCCAAACTTTCGTACGACGCGCTTTTTCATTTTTTGCAAATTTTTTTTGAAAATATGTTGACATGCTGTTTCGAATGTGATATTATAAACAAGTCGCCGAGAGCGGCAGAACAAAATCTGCGAGAGTGGCGGAATTGGCAGACGCGCATGGTTCAGGTCCATGTGAAAGCAATTTCATGAGGGTTCAAGTCCCTCCCCTCGCACCAGGCTGAGTCCAGAACGCAACTTGTGTTCTGGACTTTTTATTTTTGTTTTGC
>ERZ1090878.7-NODE-7-length-123486-cov-13.075880_pt1 | contig 123486 bp, 151 predicted proteins | sample MGYA00478473_ERZ1090878 | MGnify/ENA primary metagenome ERZ1090878 (study PRJEB33644, sample SAMEA5815720) | chicken gut metagenome | biome: Chicken; feature: Gastrointestinal Tract; material: Caecum | place: Ireland | collected 2019-01-01 | study: A study of the... | reverse complement strand
CCCTTATGGTATCCCCTTATCCCGCCCCTCCATTTCCCATCCTATTCCAGTCCTTTATTCTACCAACAAATGCATCCCCTTATAAGAACCCTACATTGAATACCCTCCCGTTTCTCTCTCCGATTACATGCCTTCATGGTAACCTGTAATCCGATACCGAAATCCCCTCCCCTATTTGTTCCCGCAATCCTGCTCTCCTATCCCGGTCCCACATACCGTCCTCTCAATACACCCTCAAAAACCACACCCTCTTGACGCAGCAGGAGCCCCACAGGTATGATAGGAGGCAGAAAGGAGAACGATCAAGCATGATACAAACGATTTTCAAGCGGATCCTGGGCGCCCTGCTTTTGGTCCTGGCTTTGGGCCTGATCCTCTATCCGGCCATGCGGGAGATCCGTACCTCCTCCCAGGTAGCCTCCATCTCCGAAGAACTGGACCATACGATCCCGGAGGAAGACCCAGAGGAATCCCTGGAGCCGGAAACGCCAGAACCGCTCCCTGAGGTATCCGATCCCGAAGAGCCGGAAACACCCCAGGTGGAAGCCATCCCCCTGCCGGAGCTCTACCAGGCCTTTACTGCCTATAACCGTTCCCTGGTGACCGACGGGCAGGTAATCACGGATGCCTGGGAAGGCTCTCCCGAGGCTCCGGACATCGCCGCATTAAAGGATGGCGTCTTAGGATATGTAGAGATCCCTGATATGGGAACTACCCTTCCCCTCTATGTGGGCGCTTCCTATAACCACCTGGCAAAGGGCGCTGCCATCCAGTGGGGAACCTCCATGCCAATCGGGGGCCTTTCCACCAATTCCGTCCTGGTGGGACACCGGGGATGGAAGGGCAGCCGGTACTTCGCCTATATCAACCGGATGGAAACCGGCAGCCGTGTCTACATCCATACACCCTGGGGAATCTTAACCTATGAAGCCGTGGGCCGTAAGATCATTTCCCCGGATGACCTGGATTCCGTCTCCATCCAGCCCGGCAAGGATATGATAACCCTTCTGTCCTGTCATCCTTACGCGGCAGCAGGCGGCGCCAAGTACCGGTACCTGGTGTACTGCGAGCGGGTTCCCGGAGATCCGTATCCTACAAAGGAGGAACCGGAGCAGACGTCCACGGAAACGGCAGAGCCTCTGCCTTATGAGGATGGCAGTGTTCCCACGGAGGATGTAGACCCATCCGGGACAGATGACCTGGTAACGGTGCTGGATCTGAACCTGACCCGGTACCTGCCGCCCATCACTCTGGTTTTATGTGCCCTGATCCTGTTTCTGCGGTCACGGGACAGGAAACCAAAGAAGAAGGGGAAACTAGCATCATGACAAATAAAGGAACATAATAGTAAGAACAGTGATGTGAGAACTACGTGAAAATCAGAGAATTTATAATGAGGAAATACGTTTATGATAGAATATTCTTTTAAAGAAGAAGTAACTCCGTCAGGTACCAAGTGGAGTCAGTTCAGTGGGAATGGAGGGGGCTCCGTAGACAGATTGTTGACTGAATTTTTAACAAGCTATCCGCATAGAGATTGGACACGCTGCTTAATACAGATCTGTGACATGCGTCAATACAGACTTCATCAGATTGGGAACTATCGTATTGAATATTCGCACATGATCGATCTGGTATATTTTATGAAATATATTAAAAAATGTGACCCATCTGTTTGGATGTTCAGTATAGAAGAGAATACAGCATTGCACCGATATTCTCTTACAATATATACAATCCATGGACGGTTTGCACCTTTTCTTGAAGCTGTTCCACCGGGCTCTTATCTGATTAGGGATGGTGAGCTTCATCAAATTGATTGTAAAGATTGCCTTTATGTCGGTGGTTCTGTGACGTATATTGTAGGGCATACAAAACAACCATATGGCGGTTACCTTCCCCGAAAACAAATGACGGTAACAAAATTAGGGGATGGGATGGAAACACTTCATATGACGGAAAATATCAATCCGGCTTTGATCGGACTGGCCGTTGACTATCTTTCCCGGTTTATGACTGGTACAAGTAAAGAAGAAGCGTTCCGAATCAGTTTGAAAGGTGCAGAACGTATAAAAGATGAAGAAAGAGCAGCATCTTTGATAAAAGAGATATCCGGGTTGGATGACCAGTCGATCATAAATGCTGTGAAAATGACCGGATATGATGTCTGTTTCCGAGCAGATCCAAGCTGTTACAAACCAATAGAAGAGTTCAACCCAGACATAGACACGATTGAAAATGTTCGGACAATGATACAGCGATCCCTTCACTTCTTCCGGATATATGGAGAAAAGGTCTTGGATGGGCTCACATTCCAAGGTGGCTATACTGATATGGTGACTAGTGGCGATGGTGATTTTATGACAGCCGATACTCTCTGGGATTTTAAGGTCTTACGAGGAGATATCACATCAAAGCATACCCTTCAGTTATTGATCTACTGGAGGCTGGGGCTTCACTCCATCCACCCGGAATATAAAAATGTCCGGTATCTCGGCATCTTTAATCCAAGGCAAAATCTTGTTTATCGTATTGCAGTGGATAACATATCTGATGAAGTGATTCAAACTGTTGAACAGCTAGTCATCGGTTATTAAGATGAAAAAGCCTTCCCATAGATGGGAAGGCTTTTTTTCATGCCCAAAACACCTGCAACCCCTGAAAATGCAAGAGGGTCTGGATTTTTCTGGGATATCTGCTACAATAGGAATTGGTACAGATTCCCTATTAGGAGTTGGTACAGATTCCCGATCAGGAGTTGGTACAGATTCCCTATTATTATTACAAATTACAGAAAGGATGGAGAATGAAATGAAGCATGCAAAATTCTTCACGAAACTTGGTGCCGGCGCAATGGCAGCCCTCCTGGCAATGTCTCCTGTAGCGGGACTCCCGGTTATGGCAGCGACATCCAATTCCGACACCAACAACACGGCAACGTCCAATGACCTGGAAGATTCCGACATCATTGACTACGCCAAGACTGGCTCCCTGACGATCTACAAGTACGACATCACAGCAGCGGAAGCAGCAAAGGATTACACGGAAGGCGAGCGGATCGCCAACGGCCAGCAGGATACGGTGCTGGAGGAGACCATGGCCGACTACGCACTGGAAGGCGTGGAATTCGGATATCTCCGTGTCGGCAACATCGAGCTCTACAATAAGACCGCAGGCGGCAACTCCGATATCCAGGTAGTCTACGAAATCCCGCCGGAGCTGGCAGAAATCCTGGAACTGGATGAGGATGATGCCTATAACATGCAGGAGAAAGGCGTGACACGTCCCTGTGAAAATGAGGATGTCCTCCACTATTCCAGCACGCAGCTGCGGAATGCCCTGGATGCCCGCCTGGCGGACAACCATCTGGGAACCATCAGCAAACTGGAAGATTATGCGTACAACTACAATACGCAGGATACAGACGCAGATGACAGCTGGAACAATTCCTTCCAGCATATGCCGAGAACGGACAAGAGCGGTAAGACCTCTGTGAAAAACCTTCAGCTCGGCCTTTACCTGGTTGTAGAAACGGATGTTCCGGAAAACGTGACATCTCTGACCGATCCGTTCTTTGCAAGCCTTCCATTCACAAACCAGACACCGGAAGAGGGAGCAACGGGTACCGAGGGTGGCGACTACTGGCTCTATGACATGACGGTTTATCCGAAGAATGAGACCGGTAATCCGACGGTTGATAAGAGTGTCCGGAATGCATACTCTTCTTCCAATGACGCCCAGAAAGGACGGGAACATAATACTCTTGTTCAGGAAGGGAATAGTTACACGTATAACCCCGCTAATGGAAATGGCGCTCTGGTCGTATGGAACGACGACTCCAATGCCGGGAACAAAGCCGATACTTCCACCGATGATTATGTAGCAAACCGTGGCGGCTATACATCCAACGGTACCGAGGCCGGACTGAACGGAGCAGGTTACAGTACAGATTTTGAGTACCGGGATACACAGACAGCCTCCGCAGGAGATATCCTGGACTACATCCTGGTGTCCAAACTCCCGAGAATCACAGCGAAAGGTTCCTTCCTTTCCGAGTATACCTTCCGGGATACCCTCTCCAAAGGCCTGACGAACAACCAGGATGTCAAGATCAATTTCTATGACAACGCCATCGACGCCAATTCCAACAACACGGAATTTGCCGTTATAACCTGGAATCCGAAGCAGCGTCCATATCAGGATTATGTGGATATTTCTTACGCCACAACCGGAACCGAAAATGGTACAACCATGACGGTAAAAGTGACAGAGCAGGGTCTGCGCCTCCTGAATGGCGAGGGACGTGACGGTAATAATATCGCGGGACAGGGTGCTAATCAGGTCAGCAACAACAGCTACAGTGACCTGTACATGGTCGTTTCCTATACGGCAAAAGTAAACTCGGATGCCTCCCTGGTACTGGGCGATGAAGGAAACCCCAATGACGTAACCCTGACCTGGTCCAGAACAGCAAATGGATACTACAATATGCTGGAGGACCGGAACTATGTATATGCTTACAGCCTGGACCTGACGAAAGTCTTCTCGGATGACAAGGGTGATATGTCCAAGGTTCAGTTCAAACTGTACAATGAGACAGACTCCTACTATGTAGAGGCTGCGTTTAACGAAAAAGATCAGGTTTATTACGTAACCGGTAAGAATGTGAGCAAGGATAATGCAACGACCTTTACGCCGAATGAGGATGGCAAGATCATTATCTACGGTCTGGAAGGCGATACCTACGGACTGACAGAGATCGCAACCGACAATGGTTATACTCTCCTGGAGGATGCCGTACATATTGACATTGTTCCGACTGACCGTGAGATCAACGCTTCCGTTGCCGGTGTAACCGGTATGGATGCGGAAGATATGGCCAATATTGTAGAGAACTACAACGGCGGAATCTTTGACGAAAACGGAGATCTTGTGATCAACAGCCATGACTACATCCAGGATACCGATGCAAACGCTCCGGCAGATGAAGATCCCAATGGAAATGACATCGGTAAGATGGACATGTATGTCGGCGAGATCCAGGCTGCAACCGCAACGGTTGATGGCGTAGCCGCACAGATGCAGGCACAGAACAAGAGTGTCAATGCCACGGTTGACCTTCAGGTAACCAACCATGTAACCTTCCGTCTGCCTCAGACTGGTGGCGTCGGAACACTGGCCTTTATCCTTTGCGGATGTGCCGCAGCACTTGGCGGTGTGATCCTTGTGACAAAGAAAGGCCGCAAAAAGGATGTGAATTAAATGAAACGCAGGCGCTGGCTCCAGATCCTCGCGATTGCAGGATGCTTTGCCCTGGCGATTGGGCTGACAAGCTATCCCTTTCTTTCCAATTATCTGTTTGAACGCTCCGCAAAGAGTACGGCCGAGCAGATCAGGAGTGAAGTGGAACAGCTGCCAGATGAACAACGCCAGGAGGAGCTGGCCCGGGCGCAGGAATATAATGAGACACTGGCTAATGGACATGTGGTCTTGACAGACCCGTTTAAGGCGATTCAGAACCAGAAAGAATTGCCGGGTTATGAATCCGTGCTGAATCTTTCCGGCGATGGTAGTATGGGGACGGTTGAGATTCCAAAGATCGAAGCGAACCTTCCGATCTACCATGGGACTTCGGAAGAAGTCCTTGGACGGGGCGCCGGCCATATGATTGGGACTTCCCTCCCCATCGGAGGAGAAAGTACCCATGCCGTAATTACCGGCCATACCGGGCTGTCCAGCGCCAGACTTTTTACAGACCTGACAGAACTGGAGGAAGGAGATGTCTTCTTCCTCCATGTTTTAGGAGAAACCCTCGCCTACCGGATCGACCAGATCAAGGTTGTCCTTCCATCGGACGTGTCTGACCTGTCGATCATCCCCAAGGAGGACCACTGCACCCTGGTCACCTGCACCCCCTATGGTATCAACTCCCATCGGCTTCTTGTACGGGGTACTCGTACGGAACTGAAGGAAGCCCAGGAAATCGCTGTACAAACGGATCCGGTTTCCTCAACATGGATGGAAGAATACAAACACGCCATGGCAATCGGTTTCCTGTTCCTGGGAACAGGACTTACGGTTTATGGTGTGATTCAGTTCATTCGATACAAAGAAAGAAAGGAGTAATTTTATGAAAAGCAAGGTAAAACAACCACTTGGCAAGTGGCTTGCGGCGTGCTTCCTTCTTCTTCTGACTATTCTGGTCTTGTTTGGATGTGGGAAGTCCAGAGATTGGATGAAGGCACGGGCGACGGATACCGATCCCCAGATAGATTTCTCGTCCTGCCGGCTCGTCCTTTTAACGGAAGATCCTGAGGTCATCCGGGATAAGGATACCCTTCTTGGTTCTTACGGATCCGTCCACCTGTTATCCTTTGCAACCGAGGAGGAAACGGAAGCGGCATATGACTACTACAAAGATAAGGTAAATGCCGTAGAACCGGATGCTACGATTCTGGGAGCGGAGGAAACGGTGGAAGCCACCGGAACAAAAGAGCGGGCAGAAACACCCGATCCGATTCCTATGACAGAAGAAGCAAATCCCATCACCCTGCTGGACGAAATGGATGGTTCCACACCAACGCAGGAATCCCACGGCGTAATCGCCCTGATTGATACGGGCGTTGCAGAACAGGATGGGATCATCGACCGGGTTTCCGTTCTGGATGAAGCGCTGGATGGTGGTATTCACGGACAGCAGATGGTGGACGCGATCAAAACCCAGGATCCCAATGCGCAGATCCTGTCGATTCGGGCGTTAAACAACAATGGCTTTGGCACCATTTCTTCCCTGGTGGCGGCTATGGAATATGCCATGGAACAGGATGTGAATTATATCAACCTGTCTCTTTATGCGAAGACAACGCTTTCTACTTCTGTATTAGAGCAGGAGATTATAAAAGCCAATGAGGCAGGCATCCTTGTTATAGGTGCTGCCGGAAACAGCGGAGCCGATGTTGCGGACTATATGCCGGGATCGGTCGAAGAAGCCTATATCATCGGAGCAGCGAATGTGGGCGGCGCCCGTCTGAGTACATCCAACTATGGAAAGACCGTTGACTATAATGTCGTGGCAAACTCCACATCCGAAGCGACCGCTTTGTTTACCGGTTATGTTTCTGCAAATGGGCTTGACGCGGTAGAAACCGTTGTCAATAAGGGTTTCATCTATGCAGGCGATTATGAATGGGAAGACCCGACGCCGCCAGACTTAAGTGAGGAAGGGACAGTACCCGAGGAACCGCCGGAAGAAAACATTGTCGGTTTTCAGATTATTGGAGATGGAACCGTCACCTATCATGACGGGACATCGGAGTATGCGATTGAGGATGAGCAGACCTTTCCGCTTCCGGAAGCCAACACTACACTGACGTTTTCCGGCGATGCCTATCTCTTTGTCCAGCGCCTGGATACCAATGATTTTGTTGGAACGTACGCAAAAGTATCCGCAGAAGAACCCCATCTTCTGTCCTTTGCAGAGCCGAACGACTATCTGGTTGCCGTGATCTACGATCCGCAGCGGGCGGCAGAGTGGTGTTCTCTGGTGGATGAACAGCAGGAAGATGACACCTTTACGGCTGCATTCAATGGAAACATTACCTATTATCAAAAAATAAAGCATTCCAATAACCAGACGATTGTTGGACAATATCAGGTAAGGGATGCGTTTGGCGGTATGCACTGGGCCTTCTGTGTGGATCACAACGCAACGTCTCCCGGCGCAAATCGCCCGGTCAACATCGTAGAGATTAACAACCCGGATCTGGCAAAAGTCATGTTCTATGGTTATGGAGGACCCGGGAATATTCTTGGTAACTCTAACGATGCCTGGGTGGTAACCACCTATTGCGTAGACCGGGCTGTACAAGGTGAATGGGAAGGAAAAACGATAGGCCGGGATTTTTGGAATACAATCCAGGGTCTCCCGTACCCGACTGGTTTCCACGTTTACATCGCTTATACCGCAGGAGCATTGCAGGATCTGGCCATCTGGTCTTACAATCCGGTGGAGTACATGGACATTGGCATCTGGAAAGAGTGGCAGGATAACAACAATGCCGCTGGCGTCCGTCCGGCTTCCATCCAGGTGGGCTTATACCGGGGACTGAATAACTGGCTGGTGGATACGTCTGGAATACCGTATGAGACGGTAACATTGAGTGCCGCCAACAACTGGGCATATCAGTGGCACGGTCTGTTGAAGAAAGATCAGAACGGTACTTACTACTATGCAATCAGGGAACTGTCTGTACCGGCACACTATACCATTACGGCAACGAACTGGCCATCCCATGACTGGCCTCTGGGCAACGTGGTCAACACATTACAGGAATCGTACTTACAGATCCATAAGGGATCCGCTCTGCCGAATATTACGAATGGCAACCGTATGTATTCTCTGGAAGGGGCCCAGTATACGGTGTACAACAGCCAGGCAGATGCTGCCAACAATCAAAATGGTGTGGCCGTCCTTACCACGAATGCGGCGGGAGATTCCCAGACGGTACAGCTATATCCGCAAACGTATTATATAAAAGAAACGAAGACACCTCCGGGTTATGCGATGGATCCAACCATCTATCCGGTAACGCTAAGTGTCAATCATACGGCGAACAGTCCGTACCGGCTGAATGTGGCCGATAAACCGGAAGTTGACCCGACCGGTATTGAAATGACAAAGATCTGGGACGGACCAGAAACAGCGTCCATTCCAACGTTGGAAGGCACTCTGTTTCGGATCAACTACTTTGATCAGACAGGCATGACGAAACAACAGGCTGCGACACAACAGCCGACAAAGACCTGGGTGTTGGAGATCCGGTATGATAAAGATACAAATAAATATTATACCGGACTAACAGATGATCATCTTATGAAAGATGTGACCTTAAATGATGGAACCCGGATAATCAGTGACGATTTCTATCGAAATGAAGCCGGTAATCCAGTTCTCCCATTGGGAACATACACGATCCAAGAAATTCAGCCGGCCGCCGGTTATACTCTGGATGGTTACCTGAAAGATGAAAAAGGGCAGATCGTCTCTACCGACAGTGAGATCTACATGACGGAGGTCCAAACCCGTGGAAATATGACCCAGATGCTGGGTGGAAACCGGTATTCCGGGGAAAACACCCCGATCACGGGATCCATTACCTTAAAAAAGGTAGATTCCGACGGCAGATCCCCGCTGGAGGGCGCTACTTTCCGCTGTGAAGGCCAGACCGTACAGGATGTTTACACGGCGACTACCGACGCCAATGGCGAGATCGTGTTTGACAACCTGTATCCGGATATCTATACCATTACCGAGATCGGCACCGTGGATGGACACGAGATCCTGACGGAGCCCCTGGTGGTGGAGGTACCGATGCGGGTAACCGATGACTATATCAATGACTACAACGTAGATAAAAACAGTGTGATCTATGATCCGGCGGATGATATCTTCTACATCCATGACTTTACCTACGAAATTTCCAACCACATCAGCCTGGAGATGCCGATTGCCGGCGGCTTTACCGGATGGAAGGTCTTCCTTCCCCTGGCAGGCGGGCTTGTCCTCCTTGGAGGCCTTGGCCTTTATGTCGGACGGAAACGAAAAACATCCTAACGGCTTATGAGCAGGGAACCTGAAACAGGTTCCCTGTTTTTCTATGCCCTGACTACACCATCTGGACACCTGCTTTCCCCGAATGCTATAATGGGGACAGTCCAAAAGAGAAAGGAGATAACGATATGGGCTTTAATATCAAGAACTTTATCAACCAGAACGATGACATCCACGCCCTGGAGCGGAAAGGGGCCATGACCACGTTCTACTATGACCGGGATCTGTCCGTCATGCCCCACACCGCAGCTATGGCTTACTTCTCCTCTAAGATGGGGATCCATAAACGGCAGCTGTTGTGTAAGGTAACGCCCGACTGCGGGATCATCTGCCAGGCTGGCGCCATGCAATGGACCATCGGAAATGTGGAGGCCACTACCGGCGTCAAAGGGGTGGGAGACCTGATGGGGAAGATGTTCAAGGGAGCAGCCACCGGAGAGTCCGCCATCAAGCCGGAATACCGGGGGAATGGCCTTCTGGTCCTGGAACCCACTTATAAATACCTGATCCTGGTAGACCTGGCAGAGTGGGGCGGCGCTGTCACGTTAGACGACGGCCTGTTCTTAGCCTGTGAGGATTCCGTCCAGCTGAAGGTCCAGGCACGGAGCAACATCTCCTCGGCGGTTGCCGGCGGGGAGGGCCTCTTTAATACTATGGCTACCGGTTCCGGCGTGCTGGCCCTGGAATGTGCCTGCCCGAAAGAGGAACTGATCGAGATAGAGCTCCAGAACGATACGGTGAGGATCGACGGCAATATGGCCATTGCCTGGTCCTCCGGCTTGCAGTTTACAACGGAGCGTTCCGGCAAGACCCTGATCGGAAGCGCCGCTTCCGGGGAAGGCCTGGTCAACGTTTACCGTGGCACCGGAAAGATCTGGATGATGCCGGTGGCCGGCCCGGGACCAAGCCTTGCATCCGTGATTAACTCGTAAAAAAAAAACCCGAAAAAAAAATAAGTGGATAAACCAAATAAAGAACAGCCTGAGAGAAATCTCTCAGGCTGTTCTTTGTCCAATTTTAATACTTACGGTAACCGTTCTCGGTTATCCGGGGACGTGTCTAAGCCGGATGTTTGTCCGCTAGGTGGTAACCGTGGCCGTCTCGGCGTCCCAGGAATCCCCTTTCCTGTCACAGAACCTTTTGACCAGGATCCGGATGCCTCGTTTGATATCTTCGTCAAATATTTCGATCAGCCGTTTCTTCGTCATGTTTCTCCTCTCTCCTTAATGGGGTCTCTTTCTACCTCATCCAGGTATTCGTTCAGCAGGTCGTCATACCACTGGTGGAATTTCACCCGGTCGGCCACTTCGTATGCGTAATGTCCGCCCCGCCTTGGGATTTTCTTTAATCCCTCATGAAGCTCCAGGTAGTTGAGGAACCCCAGGGCGCTTGCGTCCTCATCCCGTAAAGTCTCCCCGTCACCCAGCCGTTCCAGGTCAGAGAACACGTCGGAAACCGGGTAATCCTTCCCATTGGGAAGGACGACGGTCCGGATGGTAACCTTCTTTTTTCCAAATGTCAGTAACATGACTTACACCTCCAATACGATGATCCGGTAATGGCCGTTGGCATCCTAGGTAGACTGGACGGTCCGGTATTTCTCCGACACGGTCTGTCGTCTTACGATACCGTCCTGGGAAATCTGATCGTTCGAATAGCCCGGGAGGATAAAAATCTCATAAATCCACCTCAATCTCTTTCTGGGTTTTCTGTACATATTCTGCAACAGCCCGCAGGACCTCACATTCTTCCAGCCGAAGTTCTGTCACCTTTCTCATTTCCATGCTTCCTTTCCTTTCGATACCGCTTCCGAAAATTGATCAGGGAACGGACTTCCTCCTGATCTTTCGGGCTTAAATCCTCCATTTGGATCCTCCCTCCCGGTCTATCTTTGTTTTTCATAGTTGATCGCCTCCTCATAGGCTTCTGCTTCATCAGATGAAGATAATTCCGTTACATTTCAATCCACATTCCAATATAATGGAATGACATGGAGTTCGATGGTAACGAGAGAACCAAAAGTAAGTCCCTCGTTCATGATCTTACTCCTTATATTTGTTCCCTGTCTCTGTGGACAGCTGACGTAAGAATTCCTGATAGTACAGGATCTCGTCATGATAGGTTTCCGGCTCCTTTAACCACTCCTCGATCTGTCTGGCCAGTGTTTCCCGGACATGGTCCCTGGCTCCCTGTTTCAATTCGTAGCCTCCGTAGATACACCGTTTGGCGTCCCCAACGGAAAGACCGTGAGTGACCGCCACCAGGGTTTCCCGTTGTACAAAAAGGAAACAACACCATTCCCATTCCAGTGTATCCCGTGAACCTGCGGTCCGTCAAAGACCATATCGTTTTGCATAAACTTCCATCTGCACCGGATCCTCTACCGGAATCCCCTCTTTGCAGGCCATTGCCCCTAAAATGCTCCGATGGCAGAGTGCCTCGTCCGGGCAGAAGCAGGCCAGGCAGATATCTTTCGTTGCACCCTCCTCTTTCAACCGTTCCCAGGCTTTCTGAAAACCAAATTTCTTTGCCCCTTCCAGGAACACCGGTACATACCGGTTCCGGAACGTGTCCAAATTCCATTCCCCGTTCTTCGCCCATCGGCGGTAGGAGGAAAACAAGGACCATTCCGGGGACAGCTCCGGCACATGAACAATGTGGGACTGGGAAAGCAGGCCTGAGGCGGTTCCCAAAGACCGTACCACCAGCCAGACCTGATCAAACGGTTCCCTTCCGATTTCCCTTATGTTTCGCAAATAGATCATAATCCATAACTCCTTTTTTCTAAATTCAAAGCAGGTCCTGGTCGATATCCGGTGCCGAAAATGCCCGGCCGTCCGGTGTAACTGCCAGACGCTGCCAGTCTGTGATCTTCAGATCTATATTTATCATACTTCTCTCTCCAATAATTTCGCTACCCGGTCAAGTTCCTCCCTGCTGTGGGGTGTGCCGCCGGCGTTCATGTCCAGATACCACTGCAAGACTTCCTTCCGGGTCTTTAAGTTGTTGATGTGGACTTTCATGGTGATTCCGACCGGGAACCGGTCTGTGAACTCGTTGCAGAAATGCCCGAACACCGGGACCTCATTGTTTAAAAAGGCGGCCCATGCCGTGATCCGCTGGAGCCCGTCCACGCAGACGTAATCTTCATAGCCTGTCCCTGTCGGAAGCCACGGCCAGTAGGGGCAGTTGAAGTAAAGGTCCCGTCCGCTCTTCCCGCCACGGAACTGGAACTCCAGGTAGGCGATCTGTTGTTCCTTCGTCCATACATGCCCCCGCTGGAAGTCCGGGTTTAAGATGAGGCCGCAGTCCTTCTGCTCATTCTCGATCCAGGACAGCAGGTACCGGGGCTCCATATCCGCTTCCCAGACACTCTCCTTCGTAAACTGGGGGATATCATGGTATCTCATCCTGTAAACAACTCCTTTCTGTTCCAAACGCACCTGGGTACACCCGGTCCATCCGGCCGGTGTGGGGATTCTCCACCAGGACGTAAGCCTGACCGGATAGTTTCCGGGCCGGAAAATCCCCCAGTTTATGGTACAATGTGTTCCATTTCATTTGTTTTGCCTCTTTCCTTTAGACCGGGAAGATCTTCCAGGTCACGGTAAGCTTTGGCTCCCGGATGTAGGCGTTCTCCCCGTCAAAACCCCAGTTGTCTCCAGTATAAACCGGCAGGGTGGGATCCGGGGCCGCATACCCTTCATCTGCCATCTGGGCCCGGCGCATGCCGAGGGCCTCCTCATGGGTAGTGGTCCAGAAAACATGAATCTCCCCGTTACGGCTGCGGATCAGAAGATATGCTACAGGGCTTTTCGCCAGGGCATGACACTGACGTAAGGCGGTCTGTAATACATTCCCCTTCGCCTCTACCAGGTCATATACGTTTAAAGTGCAGGCCATCTGTCCGGCAGAATCCTGCATGGCGTCAGCACGCTCCTGGTAATGAGTGGCCATGGAGCGCAGGTGGTCCAGTAAGGGCCGTGCAGCCGGCGAGATCCGGTCGTCCTCCTCCCGGCAGATCCTGGTCAGATGGTGCAACAGGTCTGTTTCCCGCTCCATGTTCATATCGTCTCCCTTCGATTGTGTTTTGGAAATACAGGCCAGCGGATCGAGTGCCACCGGCGGAATCATCGTCTTTTTGGCCTTTTTCTTTTTCGACATATTGTATATTCTCCTTTCTGATACGCCTCTGAAGCGCATTTTTGTGGATTCCTGCCGTTTTCCATACGCAGGGCATTTACATATCGCCTGCGCATGGAAAATTCGTTTGTGGGGCGTCCTAGACGTTTAAGAGCTGTACTCCGCATTCTGCCCCGATCAGGGCAGCTCCCATCCAGGGCAGCGCCTTCAGAATGGTCAGGGTATTGCAGTCAAGCCCGCCGGCCACCCCGGCCAGAATCCCAAGGGCTGTGATCATGAGAACCGCCCCGACGACATGGATCCGGGCCCTTGCCCGTAACGTTCGTTTCCGCTACATTTCTACTCACACACCCCATGCGGGGTGTGACTCCATACGGCGTTCCCCTGTCTCTTAATTCTTAATTTATACGAACATCCAGGTCCCATTCTGGATCAGGATCGAGGCATCGCAGTCGGTAAACCGGATCTCTAAGTACCGGTCCGCTCCTTCCTCACAGGCTACGACCTCCACTTGTTCCAGCCCCTGTGATTCCAGGTAACGATTCCAGGTCAACGGGGGAGTCCCTTTGATATACCGGTAAAGGACCGGATAGACTTTGCGATGGGGCGCCTTTCCAGTTATGGCCTCCTCAGAAACGGTCCGGTCATCATAATAAACGCAGGATCGGCCGTTCCAGGTTGAGATTGAATGGTCCCAGGCAGAAGCCGGATAGATTCCGTTTTCAGATCGGGTGCATAAGTTTAACAGGCAGGTGAGAACAGAAAGGATCCGCTGGTTTTGGTTATGCTCTTTGATCATCACCGGTTTCCTCCCTCTCATCTGGCTTTCATCCCGTTCTCCTTTCTCCGGTTCCTGCATGGAAAACGTGACCTGATAATCCTCGTCCCCGGATGCGTCACCCAGGCAGCATTCCTGGACCCAGACGGGAAGTTCCCCGGTCCGGATCAGGGCAAGTTCTTCCTTGGTGACCGATATCGTACGGCGTACGGTCCGGGTCTCTGTCATCTCAATGGTAATTGTTTCTTTTCCCTCTTTTTCTGCGGGATCCTCGGTAACGATCCCCCAGATATCTTTTCCTGATTTCATGAATTGCTCCTTTCTAACACCGTAAGAAGTCCGGTCCGGACCCGAAGGTATTCCAACTGTGCCTGTTCCTGCCGCTGCTCCAGTTCTAACTGGTCAAAGAGTTCCACTGTCCCAAGACCGTTCTTCCGATAGGAGTAACTGTTTAAGTACCACCGCAGGGCGTTGGTCAGATAGACGAAAGACCCGCAGAAAGGTTCCTTCTTCCGACCGGAATCCAGGGATAAATCCCAGACCTGGGAAAGGGCAGGAAGGAAACAGCCTTTGACCTGTTTCATGCCCCAGAAACGATCCTCGTCCTTTCCTTCATAAGGAAGGATGACAGGTTCTGTAAACCATCCTGTTTTCTCTTCCGGAAGGGACTCCGGAAGTTTGGAACCATCCGGATGTTCCTTCCAGTCCTGGAGCAGGGAACAGATCCCGGTGATCTGAGCGCATAAGGTATCCAAAAGGTCAAAACCCGGTCCCCGCACGTCCTGTCCCTTCTCCCCGGCATCCCGGAAGGCGAAACCGGAGAGGATCCGGAAGAACTGCCCGTAACCCCTCCAGGAACTGTAATCCAGTTTGGGGAACAGGAACAGATCCTCCGGTTCCTTGGAAAACCAGCGGATGGGCCCGAATAATACCTCATCTGACATGGAAAGTCCCTCCTTTCTTAAATACATACATCCGGCCACTCCGGTACTGCGAATTCTCGGCACAGACGGGCCGTCTGTACGGCATGCTGCACCACCGTCTGTATCCTCTGTTTCGTTTCATCCTGATGAGCAATATACTCTGTATTCATACTCATTTTATCATCCAGCCTCTCTCCTTACCTGCCTTATCCCGTCCCCTCCTTATTGGCGTTTGTTTTCCGTCCCTGTCACACACCAGATCATACCGTCATGGCAAAAGACGGATAACACCGGATGGCCCAGTGCTTCGGCAAGCTGCTTACGGACTTCTGACTGGCCGTTCACATTCCGGTATTTTAATCCGCCGCCTGTTGGGCGGACCATCAAAACCCCGCCCCGGGCGCTGATCCGTAAGTTCCAGTCCGGAAACAAGGATTCCCAGAGTTTTTGGAAAGAGCTTTCCGAATAGCCCACAGCCGTATCTCTCACATCCATTCCTCCTCTCGTTTTGCTTCCGGCAAAATGACATTCTGCTCCAGCAGCCATCTGCCAAAGATGTCGTGTTCCATAGAAAGGACATATCCTTCCGGCAAAAGGACACCGCCCCAGGGGGTTGTGCGCACGCCGGGGATGAATAACAGGGTCTCCCAGGCGTCCTGCCCGTTCGGTAATACCTGTCCTTTGATCTTCTCTTCTTCTACCCGATAATAAAGACTTGTGCTCATATGCATTCTCCTTCCTGCCCGATGTCCAATGTCAGGATCGTTAAAGGGTTTAATTCTTTTTTCTTTGCCAGATTGTTTAAAAGAGCGCCCAGAACTTCCAGGGATTCTCCCGCCGGGCGGTGAAGGACCACATCATCCCCGCTGCCGAAGATCACTTCCACTTCCTGGGTCTTTGTATTCGTCTCCAGCAGAAACATACAGACGATCTGCATCAGAGGTGCCCTCCTTTCTCGTTTCTTTTCGATTGTTCCATTGTCATTCCTTTCTCTTTTTTTTGGTTCCCCGTAAGGAAGGGGAACCCGGTTTATGGTTCCCTTGTCACAGGGGCTGCCAGGATATGGATATCCTGGATCAGACCAGTGCAGACGGCATAAGCGTCGATGAGGCCGGCCCGTTCCTCCTGGGACTTTGCCTCCCACTCCCAGGCTGTACAAAACAGCCGGAAATCCAAAAGCAGGCGCTTTCGGCTCACAAAGGTCTGCCCGTACCCGGACAGGAAGTTTCCCATGGTACGGATCCCTGCCTGGAAGCCGTCCGTATATTCCCCGGTTTCCGACCAGGCTCTCCCCAGTTTTCGGAGCCGGTATGCCAGGATTTCGGGACAGGTAACCGGCAGATGGGTCATCTCTTCCATCAAAAGGTATCCCAGGACCCAGATCCCGACTCCGAAAATGGCCGTTCCCAGGCCCGTTGCAACATCCGTGGGGATTCCCATAAAGCGGATAGCCAGGAAATCGGAGGCAAACAGCCAGGGGATGCCGAGGAGACATCCCTTTAAGAGATGATTTTTCCGCCTTTTGGCAGCGAGTAAAGTGACCAGGATCGCAGTCTGATTCATGTTTGTTCTCCTTTCTTTTGTATCTTTTGGACTGCCCGCACAAATTGCAGACATGCTCGATGATAGGCCAGGTTCTCTTTAAATCCTTTCCGTTCCCCGCCTACCAGCCGGAAACGGATTTTGAAAGGGATCTTCCGGTTTAACAGCTCCCGGACCACGTTCACCGGGTCCGTCATCTCCCCGCCCACCATGGACGAGAGTGTGTCTGTCTCCTCCTGAGTCAGGTCCGTCTTCAGATAGATCCGGATGGCGCCCATCCGAAGTTCCGGGAAATGAAGAGAAACCTTTAGAAGGAAAATCCGGACCAGGGAATAGAACTGGTTAGGAAGGGGGACATCCGCTGCCGGGGTAAAGAACAGAGTGAAGGGGACGCCACGGTCCAGTAACCACAGCAGGACCTGCCCCGGGGTCTTCTTCCCGAAGGTTTCCCCGTCCTTCATCCACTGGGAGAAAGCAAGAAGATTCTCCCCGGAAAAGTTCCGGAAATCCCGGAAGGCATAATTCCCCCAGGTTAAGGTATCCAGTTCCGTGATCTCACCGGTCTCGATCCAGTACCGCAGCCGGTTGACCACCGTCGGATCATAAGACATCGAATCCCTCCTTTTCCGGCAGGATTCTATTATCGTCATTCCACATGATGACACCTCCTAAATCTGGCGGATCGGGCACCAGGTGGGCCGCTTTCCGGAGACATAGATCTTCTCCCAGTCCTCCCCGGTCATGGCTAGGCCTTTCGGGGACTGCCGGGAGCAGTAGTTGGTGTTCCAGGCCAGAGGGCATAAGACCTTTCCCTCCGGCGTCATGCAGCAGGGCGGCAGGTCCAGGATCAGCATTCCTTCCTTTCGCATCTTACGCCCCCTCCTTTTTGATCAGGTCTTTGAAAAAATCCAGGTCCATCTCCCAGTGAGGACAGGTATGATGCAGGTCCGGTACCGGGGTTCTTGTCAGGACTTCCCCGTCGGGGATATCCGTGACCAGGTCATACACGCAGCAGCCATCCTGCAAGAACACGCAGTTCCCACAGATATGAGGGATGGTTACCGGCGCCGTAGCCAGTTTCCCCAGGGTGCAGGAACATCCCTTGGCTGTGTCATAAGTTTCGCCGCAAAAGGGGCAGCGTTTCGTTTCCGTTGTCATTATCGTTCCTCCTTCTATGTATTGTCATGCCCGGCCATAGATCTCCTGCTCCTGACTTTGGGGCAGGCGGACGCCTTCCTTTGCCATAGTGTCTAAGATCCGCAGGGCCTGAGCTTTCGTCATCTGTTTTGGCAGGTCGGGGAATTTCACATGGTCCCCGCCTACGGAACGGCAGGCGCACCAGCCGGCTTTTACCAGAAAGTCCAGCCCGGTAGAAAGATCCAGCCCTTCGGTATCTGCCAGAGTTTCGGCTGTCTTTCCGATCCATTCCGGGTGAAACAGAATCAGATAATAGGCTTTGGCATTATGGCAGCCGAAAGGACAGGTATACCAGTCCCCGTTGGGAGCTACCAGGCTCTCCCAGCCAAGGCCCTCGTCGGGCTGGAGCACATATTCCATGCTGCCGGTTTCCCGGTATTTGTAAGCAAACCATTCCGGCGTCAGATAACGGGGGACGTCCTGTCTGACCGGAACTGCGTTTGCTCTCTCGGGGGAAAACAGGGCTGTCTTTGGCCGCAGGGAGAACAAATACCGGTCATTTCGAAGTTTCATCGCCGGATCCTCTTTTATGGCCTCATAAATGGCCTTCCAGAATTCCGGCGTTCCTACCTGGTTTCCATTTCCACGGCAGGCCATATAAGCCAGGTCCGGCCGGCGGATCAGCCACAGGCCGCCCATAGCCGGTGTCTCCAGAATGGGCGTGCCGGAAAGAAGGAGCATCTCCGGTTCCCGAAACCGGGTACCCCCGTCCATGGCAAACCACTCGACACATTCCTCGTAACTGGTGGGATTGCCGCCCGCTGCCAGCACCTCCGGGTGACAGGATTTGACCGTCGCCCAGGGGTCCACGTAGCGGATGAACCGGGCCTGCATGTCCGCTTTGATCCGCTCGATACCGAGGGTCTGTTCCAGCTGGGTAATCTTATTGGTCAGGGGACGGATCTGTTTCCCGTCGTCGATGTAAGAGAAGGTGTTGACTCCGGTAAAGGCTTTCCGGCCTTCCAGGATCGCGATGGTGATTTCCCGGACGACTTCCGGCGGTCCCTGGACGCAGCATCCGATCAGCTCCTGACAGGTCTCAAAAGGCTTGTTCTCCTCCCAGAACCAGGTCCTTGCCAGGTCGGTAACAAACTCCCCGGTAATGGAAAAATGTAAGGCTTTTGCTGCCACTATAATTGCTCCTTTCCTTTTTGGATTACGCTTTTCTGGAAGAAGAACGGCGCCAGGTCCTGGTCCTCATGGGTCAGAAACCAGGTACAAAGGGATGCATCACTCCAGTGCATGTCCTTCTGTAACACGGTCAGTTCCTGGATGATCGACTTTACCAGGAGATAACAGAGGATACTCGCTCCGAGAAAAATGAGAGCCAGCAGGATGGACACGTTCTTTAATGTCCAGAGGACCTCCGCCGGGTCCGGTGCGAACAAGAAAGCGGAAAACAGAAAGACGAACACGCCTAAGACCGCAGCCATGCCGCTGATGCATCCGCCCGTTTTGATACAGGTCATGATCTGTTGTTTTTTTGTAAGCATACGTAAACGTTCCTTTCCCTCCTTCCCCTTTGGGAAGGGCGTCTGATGTGTATGAATTTCCTTATCTCGCCTGTTCGTAAGCACAGGCCAGGGCATAGGCTGCCCTATGGTCCGGGGAAGCAAGTTCCCCAGTAAAACAGTCCTCACAGTAGAGGGCGAATCCGTTTCCATAGTCCTCTACGGTAAAGGATTCCCCATTTACAAAAAATTTGTCATAAATCTGCTCTGCCATATGACATGCTCCTTTCTTTTCGCGTGGGAGGGAAATTCCCTCCCGGGATTATACCAAAGATACCGCCGCACGCTCCACGGCTTTTTGCTCATCCTCCGTTACGGCCCGCAGAGCATCTGTAAGCACTGCCACGGAAGGGGCGTTCTCGGGATGCTTTGTGCCGTAATCGGACAAAATCGAAAGTACCTGTTCCGGGTGGTCGGTCAGATACGTGTACCAGAACACTTCCGGTTCCGGAACCTGGAAGGCGTCTTTTAACAAATCGGCGAGGCCCCACGCAATGGCTTCCCGGGTGGGGACGGGGATACAGATCTGGGTCATAATGTTTTCCTCCTTTTTACAAATCCAGGCACTGGGATACTTTTTTCATGATCTTGCCCGGGTCATCGGATACATACACATAATGGGGATCCTGCTCTTTCGTGAGCAGATAGGTATAAGGGAAGGCAGGGCTTTCCACAAGGATGGTAAAAGCCGGTTTCCCTGGGATTGCCGGCGTTAAGGACAGCATCCCATAGGGCGTCGTGTCATTCCAGAGACAGTCCCGGAAGGCGGCCTCATAACCGGCCCGGATCCGGGTATCCGACGTGTGGGACAACAGGGATGCGAACCGGTTCAATTTCCCCGGTAACTCCATGACCGCTCCTTTCCAGGACAGCCATCCGGCCGACCGCTGGACATTTGGAGATCCTTCTGTAAACTCATAGCGTCCATGGCGCTCTAAAAATTCACCGATGTTCATGGACGCCTCCTTTCCACACCTTCAACGTGCCTTCGTAAAGGACACAGATGGCATCTTCCCCGATGTCTGTCAGTTTGTTTTTCGTCAGGCAGAAACTGTTTGCGGTTTCATCATCCGACACTTTTAAATATAGATCCTCCTGCGGGCCTGTCTGAAACAGGATCGGGACCACAAAAAGCTGTCCCACTTTTAAAGAAGTGAATGGTTTCTGGATTTCTTCCTGATAGGTAATTTTTATCATAGTTTTTAGAATTTTCTCCTTTCTTCGAACGTGTTCCACTGTTTCAGACAACCGTTGATATCCTCCAGGTAAGTATCCTTATACTTTCCCCGTTAGGTGTTTTCCTTCCGATGCAGGAAAGCCTCCTGTGCCTTCGGATCAAAATCCAGGCCCAGTACATATCGGCCATGAACATGGGAAGCAATCGCATTTACGCCCTGTTCCCAGGCTTCCTCCCGGCCAAAGGCTGCGTAGGGGCACTGTTTTTGTACCTTCCGGCAAAAGTCCTGGAAAGATTCGTAGGTTTCCCGGTTCATCCTCTTTTCCTCCTTATGCCAGCCAGTTCTCTTTTGTAAAGAGGAGATAAACGCCAGCAGGTACCATGAACACACAGGCCGTGGCATCCCCGGTAAAAGCTGCCACCAGAATGGATAACCCGGCCAGTAAAATTCCGTATACTTTCTGTTTGAGCATGATACTCTCCTTTCTTCTTCTGTGGTTTCCGGGAGGGGACCCCTCCCGGGCTAATCGTTTTTTTTATCCGATTTCATATCTCCTTTTTTGTATGTAAGTTTACGGGTCCATAAAAGTGGTAAGACCCTTCCTTTTTGTCATCTCCTCATCCCGGGTGATCCGGGCAAGGAAATAGGGGGCGTCCTCCGTACTGCGGACGGCCCAGGTGCCTCCCTCGGCAAAGATGCCGAAACACCGATTGTTTAAGTCCCGGATGACAGAAAAAGCCTTCTTATAAGGCGTCGCCACCCCGTAGATAGGAACCGCATCCCCGCAGATGTTCTCAAACACATCCAGGGTATAAAGCAGTAATGTTTTTAAGATTGGCCCCTGGTAAGTCCCTGCCACATCCATCCAGGGCAGGTCCAGAAGGAAGGTGTGGTCATTGCGGTTATAACAGATGGCCGCCAGGGCCAGTAACTTGTCTGAGGCCGGGTTCTTTAACACGTAAAGTCCCACCGGATGATCGTCCGGGAAATGGCAGAGCCGGTTGGCCTCCAGCCGCTCCACCGGGATGGATAGGCCGGTCACCGCCTCCACTTCCTGGTACAGGTCGTTCCCCACACACTCCCAGCGCAGCTGGAAAGAGGGGATATGAGGGATGGGTTTGCTCCTACAATTCCCATCCCGGATCTCGATCTGCTCCCAGAACCGGGGCGCGATCAGCGGGAACCGCTCCAGGTCAAAGGTATCCTTCACCGTCTGGAACCACCGGATGACCATCTTTTGCATCTTCCGGTACCGGGGCTTGTCCCGGAGGGCAGAATAAAATCCGTAAGGCAGGTAGAGGAAGCTCCCTTTCTTCTGATTGCAGTCATAACAGAGGGCGACCAAATTTTCCGGGTCATTGGTGCCGCCTCGGATCAGAGGGATGATGTGTTCCACTGTCATGGTTTTTGTGTTCAGTTTTTTCCCGCAATGGGCACAAACCCCGTAGCTGGAGTCCAGGATGGCTTTCCGCTCCTCGTATGTAAACAGTTTCCGTTCTTCTATCGGCGCACCAAAGTGCTCCATGGCTGTTTCCTCCTTTCGTTTCCTGTGATGTTTCGTCCCTTATCTTTCCGGCGGATCCAAAAACCGGATATCTTTCGGAAGAGGCTGGACGATCGTTCCATCGGGCAGTTCTACGATAGCCATCGTAAAATTTCCGAAATTGGTTTCCCCGTCCTCATAGTCACAACCCCACTGATGGAAATACCCCAGCGAAAATTCCACGAACTTCCCGTCCTTGTAATATTTCCCTTTGCACTTTCTCATTCCTGTTCTCCTTTCTTATGGCTGATACTGTTCGATGGTTTCCGTTAAGTGGAGCAGCAGGCCGTAGAAATAGTCATCCGGCTGTTCCTCCAGGCGTTTCACCAGTTCGGATACGGAAGGCTCCAGCTCCTCATCCATATCTCCCGCAGCGTCTGCGATCCGCATAGCCAGTTCCTCGTATTTGATCCTTGCTTTTGTCATCGTCTATTTCGCCTCCTTCTTCGTTCCTTTTTCTCACAAGCATTTTCAAAGCGTCCTACCTGGATGCTGACCAGAAATGTGGCAAGCAGGCAGGGAATGTTTAAAGATCGTTCCGCCAATGACAGAAACACAAGGCCTGTCCCGCAAAGAATTGCCAGAAGGATCCAGATATCCCGTTTTGTTTCCAATCCCACCCGGACGCCGAGCAGATCCATCTTAGAGTAAGAGATGGCATAACAGGAAATATCCCCTGACTCCCGTAAATAATTGGGGACAAACAGCCATTCCATGTAAGGCTTTAAATCGGTATCCGTATAGATCACCGTATAGAGCGGCAGGCAAGAGACCGGCCGGTCAAAGACATAAAGAGAGTCCAAATATCCCCTTACTTCGTAGCGGAACCGTCCTTTTACCTGTTCCAATAAATTTGCTTCATAGAACCTCATATTATTTCGTCCTTTCCTATTTCTACTCACACACCCCATGCAGGGTGTGACACGGAACGACCGGGGCTAATATGATCATAGTTTCTACTCACACACCCCATGCGGGGTGTGCAATCTCTGCCGCAAGATCCTTCCGTTCCCTATACCGGTCATAGAGCTGGATGGTCCGATCCTTTGTGAGCAGTACGACCCGGCAGCCTTCTGTTTGTAGGGGATTTTATGCAGAAATGGGCGAAAAATTCCCTACTTGTTTTTACAATAAGGGATTTTCTCCCAATCCAGTTTCCAAAACCCCCTATTTGTCTCTATGACAGGAGATTTTCTTCCACTCCAGTTTCCAAAACCCCCTATTCTGTCTCTAAATCGGAGACATTTCCTACAGCCCTCTTAAGGAAAACAATCCCTTGAGCATGACCTGGGCCACCCGGACTTCCCGGAGGGTTCTCTCTTTCCTGTGGGCGTTTACGATCTCCGTGACCGTCTCATCCCCTTCCCGGCCCCATGCCTCATACTCGTAGGGGTCGAACCCTAAATACTCCCGCAGGGTCCCTTTCTTGTCCCCGGCACGGTATGCATCCACGGCGTCGTGGATCTCTGAGGGCTGCATGGTCCCCTCCAGGCAGTGCTGGAGGAAGGTCTTTGTCTTTTCCATCATCAAATCCTCCTTTACCCTACATCATATTCTACCATCACTGAATAGATCAGGTAGCAATCGTTGCCCATGGTCACCGCCTGGGTGTCATAGTGGCAGATCAGTTCCTCTCCGCAGCGTTCCTTCAGAAAGGCGTTCACCCGTTCCTCCAGGATACCAGGGCTACGAGCCTGGAAGACTTTGATCGCTTTCTGCATCATCATGATCCCTCCTTTTCTAGGCGTCCATATCGATAAAGGTACATCCCCGTTCCAGTTCCTCTTCCCGCAGCAAACCTTCCGTCACCGTGACGGTTTCTGCGTACCGGGTGTCATTCAGCAGGCATTCGGCGGAATGGTAGAACCCCAGGAACCCCCTCCGTTTCCAGGCACGCTCCCCTGCATGGATGGTTTTCCCGCAGCCTAAGCACTGGGCTGTTTCGGGTTCCTCCACCGTCTTCGGGTGCGGATTGATCGCATTCTGTTCATTCAGCCACCGGCAGAAGGGGTCTGTTTCCTTTAAGACATATTCTTCCGGCAGATATACCTCCCCGTAGTCTGTGATCAGCACATCCGGCAGGTTTATCAGGATATCCCAGGCGTCCCGCCCGTCATTTAAGGTTTTCCCTTTTACGGCTGCTTCTTCTACCCCATAATAGGTCTTTTTCATAATTTCCTTACTCCTTTCCTATATCCAGTGACAGGACGGTCAGGGGGTTTAAGTCCTGCCGGTCTGCCAGTTTGTTTAACTGTGCCCCAAGGACTTCCAGGGATTCCCCGGCCGGGCGGCGCAGGATAGTGGAAGCGCCGTTCGCAAAAATGACTTCCACCTGCTGGGTCTGCCCCATCGTCCCCATGCATTTTTTTTCTCCCCTTTTTTCGAAAAAGCCCGGGAATTGTGATCCCCAGGCACCATGTTTACAGATACAGCCATCCCAGTTCCAGGTCACACTTCCAAGCTTTCCTGGTCTCCCGGATGCTGTCTTTTACCCAGTTTACCACATCGGCAATGGTTTCACCAGACTGTGCGAACACTGCCGCCCGGTCCGCCTGGAAAAGATGATTGTCCCGTTCGTTTACCAGTTCCTGTACCAGATCCTGATCTTTGACACTCCCCATAGCTAAAGCAAGGGGATTCTTGCTTCTACCACTACTGCATTATCAAAACCATATGGATTTGTAACGACTTACACAGTGTCCACAAGCTAGATTATACTGTTCCCGAATGTCCTTCGGTGCAGTCTTACGTATGCTTATGCTGACTTCATTTGCAGCCCTTTATTCAAAATATTTATGCTTGCATTGATATCACGGTTATGTACTGCATGACAATCTGGACATTCCCATACACGAACCGCCAGATTTTTCACCAATGGGTTTCTATACCCACAACAAGAACAGGTCTGGCTGCTTGGATACAGGGCTGGTACCTTAACAACATCATTCCCATACCATACGGACTTATATACCAGCATATCAAAAAACTTGCTCCATGATGCAGAACCGATATGCTGTGCCAGTTTATGATTACGCATCATATTCCTTACTTTCAGCTCTTCGATGCAGATTGTTTGGTTTTCACGAATCAGCATGGTGGACTGCTTCTGTAAGAAGTCATTTCTCTGATTTGTAATCTTTTCGTGAACTAAGGCAACTTTAACACGCTGTTTGTTACGGTTATTAGAGCCTTTCTGTTTTCTTGACAGCTTACGTTGTTCACGAATGAGTTTACGCATTGATTTTTCAAGATATTTAGGATTTGGCACAACATTTCCGTTACTGTCAGAGTAAAACTCTTTAATACCAACATCAATGCCAATACAACCGCCATTATTCGGTCTTGGCTGCGGCTCAAATTCCACGTTAAGAACCACAAAATACTTGCCGGTAGGAGTACGTTCAATCGTTACATTGTTGATTTTTCCTACTTCCATAGACTGACGTATTTTGACAAAACCAAGTTTAGGGAGTTTGATATACCTCCCCACAATACGGATATTATTTCTTTGGTTTACAGTCCTGTATGACTGGTGGCAGTTATGTTTGCGTTTGAATGCAGGATGTGCAGCACGTTTCTGAAAAAAGTTTACAAAACCTCTGTCGAGGTCACGTAAAGACTGTTGTAACGCAATAGAATCTGCCACTTTCAGAAAAGCAAAATCCTCACATTTTTTAAGTTCTGTCAGCATTGCAGAAGTCTGGGGATAGCCTATTTTCTTACCATTCTTGTAGGCTTCATTACGCATGGCAAGCCCTTTGTTGTAGATAAGTCTGCAACAGCCAAGAGTCTGATTGATTAAGTTCTGCTGTTCCCGATTTGGATAGATTCTAAATTTGATACCTTTTTGCATTATCCCAGTTTATCTTTTTGTCTTTGTGACGTTTTTTGGTTTTCAATATACTGTTTAACTACTTCCAGTGGAGCACCACCCACTGTAGATACAAAATAGCTGTTTGTCCAAAGGGTTGGAATTTTTGTCTTAAGATACGGAAACTCTTTCCTTAAAACCTTAGAAGTATAACCTTTTAAGGACTTTACAGCCTTATGGATACCGAATTGTGGGTCTACTTCCATCAGTATGTGTACATGGTCTGGCATTATTTCCATTTCCAGAATGTCTACAGAAAGATTTGTAGCATACTCAAGGAGTAGCTCTTTCAACCGGGCATCCACACCATTGGTTAATACTTTTCGTCTATACTTAGGACACCATACTACATGGTATTTACAGGAATAGACAATATTGTTGTTGGATTTATATGTTGTATTCATACTTGTATTATACCCAATTTCTGTATCTAATACAATACATTTCTAAAAATTCAAAAAGCCCTTATATCCCCATGGCTAAAGCAAGGGGTTTTACGGGCTTGTGTGATAACTTTACGCATGATGGTTTCTCCTTCTCTGAAAAAAAAACAGGTTCCCCAAATGGGGAAGGCCGCTTAGAAGCGGCCCACTGCCAGATGGCAGAGATCTTGGATGTCCTCCTGTTTCGTAGAAAGCCCGAAGATCCCGCAGACCCAGTCATAGTCATCTCGTAAGGCTTCCTCATGGTCTTTTGGCGTGGTAAAAGAAAGTGCGCCCTGATTTTCCATGTGTCTTGTTTTTACCATATGAATCGTCCTCCTTTATGGTGATCGGTTTGTTTGTATCCTGTCTTATGCCTGTGCCATGAGCCGCTCTAAGAGCCGGCCGTTGGCCTCCCGTCGATTGGCATGGACGGAAGTGTTATAAAGTTTTCCGGTTTCCCCCACCTGGTAAACCAGATGGTTCCCGGCCTTTGTCTTGGCAATGCCGTACACGCCCGGTGTGCGGTCAACCTCTGCCTGGTCTTTAAAATCCGGCAGATGCAGCAGTTTGATCTGTTCTTTCAATGCTTTTTTCGTAATCCTTGCAATCATGATCTTATCCTCCTTTTTAACCCTGTACGATGTCAGTCACGCTGTATCCGGCCCGCCGCAGCTCCCATTCCACTGCCTTTGCATCTGTTTTGGCCACTTCCGTGGTGCCGTGTTTTATGTACCAGTTCCCGTTTTTCTGTTCCTCTTTGACCCCGTGAATGACTGCCATATCGGACCCTCCTTTTCTTTGTTTTTGTTTCAAAATGAAAACAGGGGTTTGGGGATGAAATCCCCACCCTCCGCCATCCGGGTAGCCGGATGGCAGTGTTACCGCCTCCAGTATTCCCGGTGTTTTGTCACGATTCGGGTGCCGCCGTAGATACTCCACTCCTGCACCGGGCTGGTCTTGATCTTCGTGCCGTCGGGGAGCAGCAGGCCCACCGGCTTCCCGATGATGATAGCATCCATGGGAATGGGCTGGCCGGTTTCTACGTCCAGTACCTCCGTAAATTCCTTGTCCTGATGATCCGAATGGTTCCAGTATGCATTTGTGTTTGTATGCAATGTTATCTCCTCCTTTGTTCTGTTTTGTATATCCGGACACCCCTTTTGTCTATGCCGTCTCCCTGCAAAAGTGCGGCCACCCTTAATGCCTTTCGGCAGATGACCCCGCCTTTGTCTTACGGGTCCTTAGGAAAGGGGATCTATGCAATATCCTATTCTGTAAAAAAGGAAAGGGCTGGTTATTTTTTCAGCCCCTTCCCTTCCCAGTCTCCATGAAACAACCTCCTGTTCACGTCCGCAGGTGCGGGAAATACAGGATCTGGGAGCATCCCATGGAATCCACCCGGGGCGTTCCGAGAATATCCAGGGCGTCTGCCGGCTCAATACTGTCTGCCAGGTATGCCATCAGTTCCATGGCTGCCTGGATGGGACTGTCACAGGTAATTCCGACACAGGTATTTCCATACATGCCCCGTCCGGAGTAATCGTCCCGGTACGCATATCCATAATCTTCACAAAAACTTTCCATCTGTTCCATCCATTCCTGTTCCTTAAAAAGACTCCTCCTTACTTTTTATTGTTTGATTTCAAAAATAATCGGGGTGTGGGGGCAGAGCCCCCAAAGAAAAAGCCCCTGGGGTATCCCAGGGGCGTCCGCCCGGTTGTTATTTCATCATTTTTGCCTGTTTCTTTTCTGCCAGCCGTTTCCTGCGGCGCTCCAGCCATTCCAGCTGTTCCATGTCATCCTCCCAGGACTCCCGGCTGTTGCCTGCGGCAACGCACAGACTGAATAGGATAAAAGTGACCAAAAGGCCGGCAGCAATGCCAAGACCCAGTAAAACATGCATATCGGACTCCTCCTTTGCTATTCTGCGATACACCAGATCATCCCGTTCCGGTAGAAAAGGTCTTTTATCGGAAGTTTTAAACGCCCGCCGATCACGTCTAATAACATCGGGCTATCCTTTAGTTTCCGGGATTCCATCCCAGCATTTCCGGCACAGACGCCGTAAACTTCCGCTCCTTTTGTCTCTAACCACATCCGGTCAAATTGTTCCGTAAAGATCCGGGAAAACTCCTCCAGGGGAATCCCAGCTGCCTGTCGATAATTTCTTTTCATGTTTTTTCTCCTTTCTCATCCTTCGGTCTGAAGCAGTGTCCGGGTCAGGATCCGCTCTGTAAAATAGATCCGGGCTTTCCGGTATACCTTCGGGTCCCGCATATGCCGTCCCTGGCGTACCGCCTCCTCATAGAGAAAGGCCCGGCAGGCGGATAACGGGTTGGTTCCTGTCGCCTTTGCATTCTCAAATACGGTCCGCCCATGCCGGTATTCCCGAAGGAATTGGAACAGGCTGACGATGAAAAATATGGCCAGGACGATGCATAGGATCCACCGTTCCAGGGACCAGAAGGGGATCCCGGCCAATAAAAACAGGATGCCGCAGCCCTCCAGGACGCCAAGGGCGATCAGGGCCGGCCTGCTTCCCAGACGCATAGCATAAAGGGCCATGCTCCCATACATCTGTGTAATGGGTTTCAACAGAGGTCACTTCCTTTCTTTCGTTTCCTCTATTTTCCAGCCCACTGAAAGATGTGTCAATCCCTTTTTAATGCCGCAGAAATCCTGCGCTGAAACCGGGCCAGGGATAAGACTTCCCGTTTGTCCTCCGGGGAGAGGTCCGAAAACCGGAGTTTCCCACCCGGTTTCGTCTGTTTTGGTTTCGGTTGGTTCAGTTCCTTGACACTCCCATGATTAAAACCATAGGATTCCTGCTTCTTCGACCTCTGCCACTCTTCTTTCCAAGAACTGGTCTTACATGGTCTCCACAGGCGTAATTTCCCGCATGCCCTGCGGTAGTAGTTTTACAGGGTCAGGCTATTTTCAAGCCCTCCCTTAAAATATTCCTTGCGGCATTCACATCCCGGTTATGGGAAGCCCCACAAGAGGGGCAAGTCCATTCCCTCACTTTCAGGTCTTTGACCTCCGGGTTCTGGTATCCGCAGTTGGAACAGACCTGGCTGGACGGGTACCACCGGGATACCTGGACGATCTTTGTCCCATACCAGGTTCCTTTATAGTCCAACATGGACAGGAAAGCAGACCAGCTCACATCGCTGACAGAACGTGCCAGATGTTTGTTTCGGACCATTCCCTTCACATGTAAGTCTTCCACACAGATGGTTTGGTTTTCACACACCAGCGCAGTAGACAGTTTCTGAAGGAAATCCTTTCTCTGGTCTGATACTTTCTCATAGATCCTTGCCACCCGGATCCGCTGTTCCTTCCAGTTCGCAGAACCTTTCTGACGGCGGGACAGACATTTCTGGGCTTTCCTTAACTTCTTTAAGGACTGTTTCAGATATTTTGGGTTTTCCACCTTCCGGCCATTGCTGTCTGTATAAAAGGAATGCAGGCCCATATCCAGGCCGACCACGTTTCCTTTATTAAGATGGAATTCTGGTTCGAATTCTACATTGAGGACAGCAAAATACCGTCCGGAGGGTGTCTGTAGGACGGTAGTATGGCAGATCGTTCCTACTTCCATAGACTGTCTTACTTTTACCCATCCCACTTTCGGCAGGTAAAGATATTTCCCAGCCAGTTTTGCCCCGTAGGTCCGGTAAGACCTGCGATGGTCCTGCTTCTTCCGAAATCTTGGATACCCTCTCTCCTGCTTGAAAAAGTTCTGATAAACTCGGTCCAGATCACGCAGGGCCTGCTGTAAGGCAGTGGCATCCACCTCTTTTAAAAACGTAAGTTCCTCCTGTTTCTTCCAATTTGTCAGACAGGAGGAAGTCTCTTTATAATGGATCGTCTTATCTTCTTTTCGCATGGCAAGGGCTTTATTGTAGACCAGCCTGGTACAGCCGAAGGTCTTCTGAAGCAGCTTCTTCTGTTTCTTATTCGGATAGATCCGGAATTTAACACCTTTCCTCATAAAGCCCTCCTTTATGGCCTTGTTTTCTGGGTTTTCACATATCTCTGGATAGTTTCGGAACTGACAGCCCCTGCCGTGCTTACAAAGTAATTCCTTGTCCAAAGGCTTGGCATGGCTCTTAATTGTGGGAACTCCTCCCGTAAGACATGGGAGGTAGCGCCTTTGACCAGCCGCATGATCTCCGGGATGGACAGGGTTGGGAGGACACTGACAAACAAATGGACATGGTCTGTCTGGCACTCCATTGCAAGGATCTCAATACCATGTTCCTCACAGGTTTTCCTTGTATGTTCCTTAAAAGACGCTTCCAGTCCCGGAATGTTGAAGATCTTCCGCCGGTATCTGGGGCAGAACACAAAGTGGTAATGGATCAGTGATACGGTTGTTTTTGTATGTTTATATTCATTCATCATAGGTTTAGTATACCATAAAAGTAGATATTTGTCAATAGAATATCTACGTCAGGCTTTCATCCCATGGTTAAAACCATGGGTTTTCTCGCCTGGCCTTTATAAAAATTCCTCCCTTTATCCCATAGATGTGTCCCGGTGTCTTTTCCCGGCGTCCGGCCCACCATAATAAGGAACACCAGGTTCCATCGCCTGTGCCAGCTCACTCCAGTGGTTCCGGACATAGGAACGTAAGGAGAACAGGGCATGGTACAGTCCGCCATATTGTTTGGTGGAACGGACGAACTCCGGATCCCTGCCCGGCCGGTACCAGAAGGTCTTTCCGTTTACCGTCAGGTACAGGCAGACCTTGTTGTACATGGCCAGTTTCCCTTCCCCGAATCCCAAATCCCGGACCCGGTCCAGAAAACCAGTGAGCACGGAATCCGTGGAAAAGGGATCCAAAAGTTCGGTATCCGGCTTGACCGTACAGGTCCCTGCATCCTTTAAGGATGCAATCAGCGCTTCCCGGTTCTGGCAGATATAATTCCGAAGGGAGAACATATCCCCAAACAAAGGACTGGGGATCTGGTTTCTGCTGTGGAGGCAGAAAGAGCCTTCGATCTCGTCCAGGTCAAAGAACAGGTCCGTCTCCCCTTTAATATTGATATATAACCGCCGTTCCCTCCACAGGTTGACGGAAAACGAATGATAGCCCCTGTCCCGGATCCGGAACAGAAGGCCTTCCACAGATGGTGTCATAGTTGTAATTCCTCCTTTTTGCCTGTCTCCCCGGTGAGGAACAGGCATACCATATCCGGACGCACCGAGTTGATCCCGTTGATCACCTTGATGGGCCGCCCGCCGGAAGACCTCCAGTCTTCCAAATTGCTGTTATAGTCGTCATATAAATGATCCCCCGGGCATAAGGGCCGTCCCAGTGCCTTTTCGGCCACCAGGGATTTGGTCTGTATCCCCTCCGGTTTCCGGGAGCGGACGATCAGGAAATGGTCCGGCAAAAGATCCGGCAGATAGGTCTGTATCCAGCAAATCTTATCCGCCGCATGCTGGTAGAAATCCATGCTGGGGATGTGGTCTATGCTGGTCAGGATCCAGACCCGCTCTGGATGGCGGGAAAGGTGTCGGCTGACCAGCCGCACCATGTCCAGGTGGGCAGGCAGGTCCCGGTAATAGTGCGTCCCCCTAAGTTTCTCATACCAGGGGCGCCCGTCCGATTCGTAAGCCCACCGCTCGTAAACAGCCAGGGTGCCGTCCATATCGAAAAAGTATTGGTTCATAGTTCCTCCCTATAAAAAATCTGTCAGGGCCGGGTTGGTGTGGACCACCGTTTCTCCTTCTTCTGTCTCCTCCCGTTCTGCCAGCATGGCGTCCCCTTTCTGAGTCAGATTCTCCAGGCGTTTTAACATGTCGGATTCCGACCGGATGGGAGTCTCCGCTTTCTTTGCCGGCGCGGCGATCTTGATCCGGGAACGGATGGAATCTGCTTCCTGCGGTTCCTCTTTTCGATCCGGTACGGATACCGGGGTTTCCTCCGGCACATCCCGGGCGGAAAGACCTTCAATAAGGATGGTCAGCCGGGACAGGGAATTTCCATACTTTTCAGCCAGCCGCAGAGTCATGCGGATGACCAGCGTGACGATCATCTTGTTGGTCAGGTCCGAAGAAGCGAAGAAGTTTTCAATGGTGGGATTGTCCACGGAAAACCGGAAATTTACCGGCGCATCCCCGTCCGGAATGTCGGGTAAGCGTTCCCCGGAAAACAGGGCGTTTTCAATGATCCCAATGGTGGTCTCCGGGTCCGCGTCCAGGGCAAGGCCCAGGGCAGCGACGGCTTCCAGGTACCGCTCGAAAGCCCGGCGGAACGGATAATTTTCTTCCTGTAACTGATGGAACCGGCCGTAGCGGGCCGGCAGTTTTGCAACGATATACATACTGATACCCTCCTTATGTCTCCTATGATAACAGGGATCACAGAAAGGCACAAGGGGGTGTGATTTGTACCTCTTATAGGGCACAGGATAAAGGATCCCTATGCAGGAATACCCAGACGGTTCCGGCAGCGCTGTCCGGCCCGGTCAATCGCATCCGTAAACTCGGGGAACATCCCTTCCAGGATCCGAGTCATCAGCCGGATGTACCAGTCCCAGGATTTGTGCAGTTCTTCTCGCAAATGTCTTCTCATATGTAACCTCCTTTGAAAGGGTTCTGTGGTAACAGGAGAAAGCCTGTTTGGAACAGGTTTTCAGAGGTTTCAAAAATAAGTGGGGGTTTGGGGGCGATCAGCCCCCACCGAAAAAGGCCCCTGACGTAGGTCAGGGGCCGGCCGTAAAAAATGACAGACACCCTCCGGGATCGGAGGGTGTCTGGTGTCGTCCGGGAAGACAACAATAAAATGTAAAGGAGTTTATAAAGAAAGAGGAGTTTAAAAGATGAACGCAAAGCAAGGATACAACGTATCACGGATAAGGCTATCATACCGCATTCGTCCCCATTTGACAAGTGCATGGCGTAAACATTTGTCTGAAAATACCGCACCGAATGGTATCTTTGTATCCCGTTATCCCGTTCCATAAAAATACCGGACATCGCTGTCCGGTATGGTTTCTCTCTAGTCTCCAAAGGGGATCACAAACATCCGTTTGTGGTATTTCTTCTCCGGCTTTCCGTAAAAGTCCTTCACGGCATCCCGGATCTTCATGGCCGCCTGTCCGTAACGTAAGAGGAAGGATTTGGAGGAGTCCAGGTACAGGTTCCCGTCCCGCAGGAGGATATGGTCGGAAAGAAGGGGATCCCCTTTTCCGGCAGCCACTTCCTGCACATCGTTTTTCAGCAGGTTTAAGGACAATTTCTGTTCCTTTTCCAGTCCCTCCAGGAATTTGAGGAACCCGTCCATTTTCAAGGCATTCAATTTGATCCGGCCCTCTTTCTGTTCCTCTTCCAGATCGTTCTGGGAATTGCGGATATCGGTCAGGTAATCCGTGTGGTCGTAATCCTGCTCGATGAACGCATAGGGGTCGGAGGCAAAGACCTGATAACAATAGGCGGCAAAAGCCTCCCGGTGTTCCTCCACATAGGCGTCAAACTTCTGGCGGCCCCACAGACTTAAGGTACGGGCCTTATCCGCCATGGTGGTGGGCCGGACCATGATGGCCAGGATCCGCCGGTTCATGGCCTCATCTTCCGAAGTGACCATAGGCGGGTGGTTGGTCAAAATGACCTGAAACCCGGAGAGGCGTTCCATCTGCCGGTCCCCGTATTTCTGTTCCGAGGACAGATACCCTTCCGTGACCATGGACTTGATGGCGGATACGTTTAAGCCGTTAAAATTGTGGTCCTCGGATAAGGGGTCTGCATTAAAGGACGCCTCCGAATAAACGCAGATCCGTTTGGTGGACAGGGTACTTGTCCCAAACCGGTTGTTCATGACAAAGAAGCTGTCAAAATCGTCCTTGATCTCCCGGTAGGCCGGGGTAAACAGGGCGTTCATGAGGGCCAGCACCAGGGTGGACTTCCCGCTCCCGCCGTGGGAGCTGGAGATGACGGCCAGTTTGCTGACCCTGTCGTCATACAGGGGGATGTTGGCCAGAGCCGCCCCTATGTACCAGGCAAAGGTGCGTTTGTTGTAAGCGTCAAAGAACACGTCCAGAAAGGTATCTACCCCTGTTTTCTCCTCCTGGGATACATTTAAGTGGTCCGGACGGTTATAGGGAAGCCGTGTGGTGACCGGTCCGGGCAGTTTGGTATCATCGGCGAAGGCTAAAAACTCATTAACCTTCGGCAGTTTCCGGGAGCTGATCAGATTGACCTGTTTCTGCAAGTCCCCGTAAAGGGCCTGCCGGTCCACCAGGGCTTTCTGGAGGGCGTTGGTCAGGGAAGGAAGGTCCCGGTAACCCCGCTTGGTATAGGTTTCCTCATCCATGGAGGATAAGTGGTCCAGAAAAGATAAGAGCTCCTTTCTTGCATAGGCAACGGCTTTCAGCCGGAATTTGTGGTAGATGCTCCCCGGGTCTGTTTCTTCCATCTCTGTGATAAACAGTCCGGTTTCCGGGTCCACAAAAGCCACGACTTCCATCCGGCTTTTGACGGACCGGACATAGATCAGGTCATCCCGCTGGAGGTTGACCCGGACAGAAATCCCGGGATTTCCCCGGTCTGTCTTCTTCGTATTTAAGAAATCCACACCCAGAAACAACGGGTCTCTCAGCGCCGGCATACGATCCCCTCCTTTACGTCCCGTTCAATGAGGGCCCGGACATAGCCGGACATATCATATCCCAGAGAGGAACAATGTCTCCGAAGCGCCTCCTTCTCTTCCCTTGTCACCCGGATGCGGATCCGATCCTGTTTCCGTGTATCTGTTTTTGTTCTGTTCATATGAATCTCCTTTCCGACAGGAAACAAAAAGGGAAAAACAGATCCACCGAAGAAGGGCCTGTCCCCAAAAATGCCTGTCCGTCTGTTCCCGTGATTTTTGTCGCAAGGCTATTATATCATGGTGCCACACCAAGAAAAAGTGGGTGTTACATCCATAGCATGCGATGAATTTTTCGTGTTTTCCCCGATATAACGGAAAGAACGGCCGAAAATGTAAATTATCTGACAATTCGTTCTTCCCGATATAACGGAAAGAACGGGATTTGGGAAAGGCCAAAAAAGGGGCAAAAATGCCGGGAACAGGTGTTCGGAAAAACAGAAAAATGGGTAAGAATCCCCACTTTGGGGTCATTTTTTGGCAAAATTTGGCGTTGTCCCTCCACTTTGGCAAAAAATCGAACATAGGTTCGACCATTTTTCAGTCAAACAAACACATGTTCGATGATTTGGGGACAAAAGGGACAAAAAGGGGACAAAATGGGGACAAATTTGTCCCCAGTTGTCCCCGGACCGTTTTCCTCGATGTATCCGAAGGAAACGGGAGATTTTCGAACATCTGTTCCGGATGCCGGGGACAAACAGGGGACAAAATGGGGACAAATTTGTCCCCGATTTGGCAAAGTGGGGGACCCCCGTTTCCCCCGATGTAACGGAAAGAACGAGAAATTTGAGAAAAATTTTGTCCCCTGGAAATTGTCAGACAATTTCGTTTCGCCCGATATAGCGAGGAAATCAATTTTGTCCCCGGTTTCAGCCAATACTTTATATATATACTTTCTCTTCTTTACAAAGCTCATATAAGGAATATAGGGAGGGGACAAAATTTGTCCCCAAAAGCCTGTTCTTTCCGCTGTATCGGCTGTTCAGCGATAAAAATTTTGTCCCCTTAAATTGTCAGACAACTTCCGTTTCTGCCGTTACACCGGGGGAAACGGGGCGGGGACAAAATTTCGATTTTGTCCCCAATTTTGTCCCCAAAACCAACTTTTTGCCGCTGAACGCCCGATACAGCGGGCAGGGGACAAAATTTGAGTCAATTCGTTTACCAGGGTACAAACGAATCGTGCGATTCGTCTGCATAGGGGGAACGAATCGGTTTGGTTCACAACCGAACCGATTTTTGGACCAAAATGAGCAGTTTGATATGCCTAACTGTTTGTTTCACGCGGGTGGATGAACAGTCGCCTTCCGCCGGATTCGTTTGCTCCCAGAGAACGAACAGTGCCGGAAATGATGGGCCGGGAACCGAACAGATGGTCTTGTTTTTTTCAGATAGCTGTGCTATGCTTTGGTTGGATCAAATGGACGGCAGAGCCTGCTTTTTTCTGTTGTTCCCCACATGTGATGTGCATGTGATGTCCTGTCGCAGGGGAGAGTACCCGGATATTGGGTACCCTCCCTTATAGGAATATAGAAATGGGGACAAATTTTGTCCCCTTTTTCTGTTTCTTCCGATACATCGCCTGTTCAGCTTTGTCCCCTGTGTCCCCTTAACGTGTTAAAGTATGGTCAGATAATTTCCCGTTCTTTCCGTTACATCGGGGGAAAGGGGGGCGCCAAAATTTTGTCCCCGTCGACTTGATCTATTTTAATATTTGTCCCCTTTTGGCTTTTTAATCCTACTTCTTTCCGCTATATCGGAGAAAACAGACGGGGACAAAACGGACCGATATTTCCCCTAAATCGGTCAGTTGGGACCGATATTTCCCCTAAATCGGTCCGTTTTGTTAAAATAGATCAAGTCGACGGGGACAAAATGCAAGTCGACGGGGACAAAAAGGGCGGGTGTTTGTCCCCCTGCCGCCCCGGATAGAACACCTGTTCGAGTTTTGTCTGGGGCCGAATATCCGAACAGAGGCTCTTGTTTTTTTTTACCAGTTGTGCTATGTTAAAAACGGATCAAATGGACGACGTGACCGGGCTGTTTTCTGGTACGCCTTTCATTTTCTCCTTATCTTGCGTATGTTTTTTCATACGTGCGTCCTGTCATATAGAGAGGAAACCTTAGAAACCGGACGCAGATACCGAAGAAGGTGAGGGGAAAAAGACCGCACAAAACAACATTGTGCCGGTCGTCGGCACGGAAAGGAGAAGCACATGGAATGAGAAAAAAGAAACGATGGATCCTTGCGGCGGCCGGGGTGCTGCTGATTGCCTCCCTGCCTTCCGTGGCTTATGAGACCGATCGAAGTCAAGTAAGGAATGCGATTTCCACCGCCTCTATCGATATCAATCTGGTAGAAAGCAAATGGGATCAGCTGCCGGATACGGATCAGGACGGGGTGCCCGACGCAGCCCAGGACCTGCATCAGGATCAGACGGTTACCAAGGACCCAGCGGTAAAAAATGCCTCTACGCTGCCGGTCTATGCCTTTTTGCGTGTAAGGATCCCGACGGCGGATGTAATGCTGGTAGACAGCGCTCCGCAGATCACCCAGGATGTCCCGCTGTTCTCCTACCGCATTCACAACGGATGGAAACAGCTGTCTGTGACAGAGGCAGACGGATACCGGGAAATCTGGTATGGGTATACGTCAAAAGTAGCGGTTGACAAAACAACTGGAACCCTGTTTGACAGCGTTGCCTATGCGGATGTCGTGGAAGGGCAGATTGCAGATACGGTGATTCTGGACCTTCAGGTAGATGCTTATGGGATCCAGGCATATGGCTTTTCGTCTATGGACCAGGCTTTTTCTGCTTTTGACCAAGACCAGCCAGCCATGACTGGAAGTATCCGGAAGGAGGTTGTGGATGCATAAGAATGTAATGAAAGTATTTGCCGTATTGTGCGTTGCTGTCCTCCTGAGTATTGGCGCCGGTTCTATCGGATCCATGAGTTACTTGCAGGATCAGGATGGGACCAGCAATCCGTTGACCGTAGACTCCAATGAGAGCGCAATTGCCGAGACCTTTACAAAGCCCGGTAATCTGAATAACGGTACTGTCATCCGAAAAGATGTACGTGTGACGAATACGGGCGATGTGGCATGTTATGTCAGGGTTAGGGTGCTCCCGGCAGCAGAGCCGGAGGCATATACCTTTCATTTTGACACGGCACATTGGACCAGGAACAGCAGCAGCGTGGATTGCTGGTGGTATTACAATGAGCCGATTGCTCCCGGTGAATCTACGACAAGCCTGTTTACAACGGCAACACTGAAAAAAGATCTGAACGGACTCAATGCAGATGACGCCCAGATCCTTGTATACGAGGAAACAGTGCAGGCGTATGGATATTCCAGCGCGCAGGCGGCATTTCAGTAAGGGAGGGACGAAAATGTGAAAAAAAGAAAATGGCTTTTCGGGCTTGGCGCATTTGTCCTTGCCTTTGCAATGGTGGTTACTGCCATGCCATATACTATACCGCAGATAACGGCGGAAGCGGCAACCTATCACAATAATTACGTAAATGAAGGTACGGAGCTTTTCGATGTCGGAAAAGCAAATACCTTTTCCTATCTGAGGTATGCAGCACCTACACAGATAGAAACAGATGGCGGATGGACACAGTTCTACCAGGATCTTGGGGGTGGAAATGTCTGTCTTGTCTTTAAGAACAATTACGGTGCACAGAGCGGAAATCTGACGGGAAGATGGATCCGTGTGACCTTTGATAATGTCGGCACGATGAACAACCGACCGGTGCGAGGCGTGATGACGTTTAATAACTTCCTGGGCAATGCCGGCGGTATGGATTTCTTTTTCGGTTGGAATGACGCGAACTATGTTGCGGTTCCGCAGAATTTCTGGTCTGGCTTTTATCAGAGCAAGATGCAGGAAATGACGGTGGAGATCCAGTTATTCTATGCGGATACCGGGCAGCAGATTTCTCTTGAAGGTCTGTATACGACGATCGGTTCCTTGAACTGGTGTACGGATGTTGCCGGAAGTTTTGACGGATACGGAGAGGCGGTAAGACTGAATTACGATGGACCTGTAGAAACGTACCGACTGCCGAATGACCGATCGGATCCGTGGAAACAGTGGTCTCCCATATCATCAAAGACGACAGGAATTGCAGAGCTTTGGGGCTGGTATCTCGGCGCGTGCTACGACTTTGAGGATACGCTTGGATCTGACAGTTTTCTAAAGTCCGCAGTAAGTTTTAAGATTCCATCCAGTACCCTGTCACTCAGTTATATGAGCCAGCCTGGCAATGTTGCCTGGTATACGTTCAACCTCAGTCCTTTCGGATCCAGTGCGATCCCACCAGAAAAGACCGTGGAAAATCTTGCAGGAAACAACATCAATGGAACTGCGTTATATCCTGGCGATCCCCTTGTGTATCGGACAAATCAGAGAATGGAGATCTTAGGGGTAGATGGTACGGCACGCTATAAGACCTTTACCATGACGGATACCGTTCCGGATGGACTGGATATCCAACGGGTGGAACTTCAGCAAAAGACAGCGGGTGGAAGCTCCTATTCGCTGCTGCCGTCAAACAGTTATTCGTACCAGATCACGAAGAACGCGGATGGAACACAGACGGTTACATTGACTTTGAACAACCCGAACAGCGACAATCCCTGGCTTTATAATGGGGAGACGCTCTCGATGGCGATTGTCTGTCGCGTGAACGAGCAGATGTGGAATTACACGACCTTCGGAAGAAACGCTGCGGTTGCGATCAACGGGCATAGTCGTGACACAAATAGCGTCACCAATTCGATTTCCTATCGCATTCTGACCAATGTGGTCAACGGAAGCATCGATGCAAATCAGACGCGGATTTTGCGAGGCAGTGACCGGACCATTCACTTTTCGCCGAACGAAGGATATTACTTAAAATCTCTGACGGTGGATGGGGCGAATGTGCCGGTAACGGCAGGAATGGATTCGTACACCTTTCACGATATCGTTAAAAACCATGAGATTCGGGCGGTGTTTGCCAGGGATCCGGTGATTACGATTACAAAGCAGATTGACAGAGATACCGTAGTCTGGGCGAAAGGGGCTCCCATTTTTACCTACAAGATTACCGGCACAGATTACCTGGGCATTTCCCGGACCTATTACCGCGTGATAGCATTTGAGGAAGCGGATGGTCTGGACACGAAGAGTATCACTTTAAAAATTCCCGCCGGAGAATGGACGGTGACAGAGCTGGAGACGAATGACTGGGGGCTTACCCGTGTAACCGCAGGGACGGCCTGTAAGGTGCAGGGAACGGCCGGCATCCTGGATACCAGAAATTCGGACACAGCGAATGTGACCTTCCTTGGCGAAGTATCTGACTACAGTAACTATACCCACAATAATGTGGGGATTAACCAATTAAAGTAAAAGGAGACGAAACTTATGAACAAGAACAGGAAGATGACCAACAAAAACAGCGGAAAGAAACTGGCCGTGCTGGGGCTGATCGGAACACTTGCCGTAGGCTCGGTAGGGGCAATGTCCTTTTTTACCGATCGGCAGAGTATGCGCAACGACTTTACCACCGGCGTACTGGATCTGGAGGAAAGTGAGACCTACTGGGATACCACCAAAGCCGGCCCGGATGGACAGGTTGACGGGCATAATACATATCCTGGTTATACAAGACTGAAAAATCCCAGTGTCCAGAACGTATCCGGCATTGAGGACAACGATGCATGGGTAAAAGCCGTTGTCACCTTTATTGATGCGAAAAGCGGAAGACAGATCACCGATAAGACCAGAAATGACCTGATCTATCAGACACTGCGGTATGATGCAGCCAACGATCTGACCGAAAATACGGCTACCGCAGGCGGCTACAGCGAAGCGGTACTGGATAAATATCCGAATTTTAACCCGGCCTTTAAGGATATGACAGCAACAAAGGGAAGTACCACCGGAGGCCGGTATGTATATTACCTGAAGGATACGCTGGATTCCGCGGAGACTGCGGCAGGCGGTGAAAAGGTCACCTTGTTTACCACCATCGCTTATCCGACGGAATGGAGCCAGGACGAGCTGGACATCATGGGAGATTACTACATTAACGTGGAGTTCTCCGGCATCCAGGATTGGACGTTCGCCAACGTGGACGAGGCCATGGACGCACTGGATGAAGAGGACGCTTCTGGCACACTGCATGAAGAGTATGAGAGAGTAACGCCGGGCAATAAAGATGCGACTCCCAATGAAAATTAAGTGAGTTTGACGGAAAGGAGGAAGTCAGGGTGCCTGTCGTATGGCGGGCATCCTGATTCATCATTATGAAAAAAGGAACGAAGAGGGGCCTGCTGGCGTTTACCGTCCTTTCCGCCGCTGTCATGGTCAGCGGCTTAGGAGCCAGCGCTTCCGCCGCCTGGCGGTCGGTCAGCGACACCTATAATTATCTGTCTACGCCGACGTTTTCCCTGGCCATTGTGGAAGATTATGCCGCCCCGGAGATGGGCGCCAGCCCCGGCATGGAAATAAAAAAAGAAGTCATGGTGGAAAACACCGGAAGTGTCCCGGCCTTCGTGCGGGTCCGTCTGGAAAAGACATTGGGGGGTTCGGAGGCCTTAGATCCGGAGCAGATCGTACTTGACACAAACGAAGAAGACTGGCGTTATGATAAGAACGGAGACTGGTTCTATTATAACAAGGTGTTGGCGGCCGGAGCGACCACCGAACCGGTTCTGTATGGCTTTGCCCTGGATACGGCTGCCGGAAATGCCTATCAGTTAAAAGACGGGGCTATTACGGTAACGGCGGAGAGTCTGCAAAATACCCCGGATGCACTAAGCACATGGGGCGTAACCTATGAAGATCTGGGGATAGATGCTCCAAACGCATGGACAAAGGGCATTACAACCCGAATTACCTTCCTTTCCCCAGAACAGGAATTTGACATCGAGACCGCAAAGACCGATCTGTTTGCCAACTTCAAGGACCTGCTTCCCGGAGAAAAACGGACGCAGGAGATTGCCGTAAAGAATGCCTACGATAAGGACGTAACCATGTATCTGACCTGCATGGAGGGCTCTCAGAAGCCGCAGGAGGGAAGCGCCCTTTATGACCTGCTGTATCGATATGCAACCATCACGATCACAGATGCCGACGGAAATACGCTCTACAGCGGCCCGGTGGCCGGAGACGGGGCGTGTCAGATCAGCCTCGGGACCTTTGCAGCAGGGGAAGAAAAGACCCTGACCGTCTCCCTGGCCGTCTCTCCGGACATGGGTACCGACGCCTGCAATCTGTTAGGCGAAGTCCGTTGGGAAGTGATGGCCGATGAAGTGGTAACGTCGCTGGTACAGACCGGGGATTTGTTTGCACCCGGCTTGGCCGTCTTTTTGGGCGGAGCTGTCTGCACCGGACTGGGTATTATGTTATTAAAGCGGAAAGAAACGCAGGAGGAAGCGGCAATATGATAAAAAAGATAGGAAATGGAATAAGCAAAGGGTTGCTGCTCGTATTCTTTGTCTTTGTGGCCATCCTTGCCCTGCCAACGTTTTTCGGCTGTCATTGGGTTACGATTGAAAGCGGCAGCATGGCGCCGGCACTCCCTGTGGGGAGTGTCTGCTTCGTGGCCCCGCAGGAAAAGGTCGAACGGGGCGATATCATCACGTTTACGACCGGAAGCAAAGAGGAGCCCCTCATTGTGACGCATCGGATTATCGGTATGGCAGGAAGCGATGAGTACGTAACCAAAGGGGATGCCAATACGGTCAGTGATGAGGCCGTCGTACAGAAGGATCAGCTTCTTGGCACCGTACGTTTCTGCATCCCGTATCTGGGTCCTTTTGTTCGTTTTATGAGCAGTATCCACGGAAAGATTGTGGTATGCTGCGGATTTGCCGTTCTTTTGTGCCTGGCGTATCTTTTCCAGTCAAAAGAGCAAAAGGAGGAAGACGTACCATATGATGATTAAGGCGATGCTTCTGCTTGGAATCGGAGGGATCCTTTGTCTGATTGGGATGTGGGGAAAGCAATCGGTAAAAAAAGGCGAAGAGCAAAAAGCATCCTGTATCCGGACAAATGGTGTGATCGACCGGGTCATCTTTTCGGATACGGGGAATGTAACATATTATGTTCGCTTTACGGATGCTGCCGGGGAACGCCATCTGGCACAGACAGATCGCTACACTTCGGATACAAAAAGCCTGAATCCGGGTGATGCGGTTGCCATTGGCTATCATTTCACGCCGCAGGGTGTATCCCGGGCAGTCATTTTCGATGAGCGCGTGATTAGCTGCACGGATACGGCGTCGGTCAGGAATTTCCCAAAGATCTGCCTGGTTCTGGGGATTGTCCTGTGCGCCACAGCACTCGGGATGGCCGTAACAGCCATCTCTCTCTAGGAGGAACGATGCGTGATATAAGAAAACTGGTTGGTATCCTTTGTTTGCTGGTGGGTATCGGGTGTTTTTCCTTTACGCTTCAGGAAGTCGTGGATTATGAAATGGCAGACCGGGAATACGAGGTTTTGGAAGATACGGTTGCAGAAGAAACGGAAACCGGGTTTACCGTGGACTGGGATGCGCTGCTGGCGCAGAATGATGATATCATCGGCTGGCTGTGCATGGGTCCGGACATCCGTTATCCGGTCGTGCGTGGTATCGATAACCGGTATTATCTGCGCCGGGGAATTGATAAAGAATATAACCGCAATGGCGCTCTGTTTTTGGACTGCCATAACAGCGGGTTTTCCGATGATCATGCCATTATTTACGGGCATCATATGAAAAGCGGTGCCATGTTCGGCCAACTGGATCTGTACCAGGAGGCCGCTTATGCGAAAATGTATCCCATTGTCACACTGTATACACCAGAAAAAACAATCACCTATCGTATTTTTTGTGCCATCCTTACCACGGATGGCTCGTGGGCCTATCAGATCATTGGGGATTCAGATCCCGATATGAAAGCGTATCTGGAGCAATGCAAAAAAGAGGCGCTGTATTGGGATGCCACTGTGAACGTATCCGAGGAGGATTCGGTCTTATCCTTGTCCACTTGCGTGGGCAGAAGCGGAGGGACAAGGCGTCTGGTGGTGCAGGCGGTTCAGATAAAAGAGTAACCGTTTCTCCTTTGTTAAGCAGGATCTTCTTGTTTGCTGATGGTCCTGCTTTTTTATTGTCAACCGTCTGATTGCAGGACCGGTGTTTTGGCGGATCGAACCGATGGTCTTGCGTTTTTTTACCAGTTGTGCTATGTTAAAATCGGATCAAATGGATGACGTAACCGACCGTTCTCCGGTGCGCCTTTCGTTTTCTCCTTATCACACGTATGTTTTTCATACGTGCGTCCTGTCGCACAGGGATGGAAATCCCAAAACAGGTGTCCGGCTTCTTACCGGACACCTGTTTTTTTATGTGTAACAACGCTGCGGGAGCGGCCGGATCTTCCTTCTTTGGGTCAGACCCACTTGCAGGTGTTCTATCGGCTGTGGTAAACTTTGAACTGTAAACGAAAAGAAAGAGGAAAGGAAGTGCAACAACGATGATCCTACGGGATGGAAAACGATATTATAAGGCCCAGGAAGCGGCCAATTTGGCGGGCGTCAACGTCCGAACCCTGTCCCGGTGGCTGGCCGCAGGGCAGCTGGCTCACTTCCTGTTCCCCTTTAAGGAATCTCCCCGGGGAACGCTTTACTACCGGCTGGAACCTCCGGATGAGACAGATATCCGGTGGGACGGGGAAGACGTTTATGTCCTGCCCGGGCTTAGAAAGGACGGATCGATATGAAGGAAATGAAAGACATGGCTGCGGAAGCAGCTCCAAAGCAGACGGTAGATGGCACTCTGCTGATGCAGGTAACCAAGCAGGGGGGCTTCGGAAATACCGCCATCGTGGGCACGATCACCATCCGTATGGCAGCCACCCTGGTTTTGGCCATTCTGGGGGCTGTCCTCCTCTGGCAGACCTCCCTGTTTGAAAGCAACTGGATCGCCCTCATTGCCTACGCTGCCTTCGCCAACATCGTGCTGGGACACACCCCCACCGGCCGGAACCTGCTCACCAACCTTTACGGGATCGTGTTCAAGAAGCCGGCCAACATGCTGGTGACGGAAGAGATGACCACCACCACCTTCGGCCACGGGATCTCCAATGTGGATGTGACGGATCCCAACGTGGACACCGTACCCTTCCGGCTCTCCGCCACCAAGATGGTGGCTTTGGTGTACAACATCACCTCCGGTATCGGATACTGGTCCACAGAGGAGGAGAAAGTAACCCAGGCCCGGAACGTCAAATCCCTCTACAACATCCTGGAGGGAGGCGAATCCCTGATGATCGTGGAGAAACAGGATAATGACACGGGCATGTTAAAGCTCCGGGAATACCTGGAGAGCCAGGAAACGTATGAGGGCGATGACCTGGCGCAGATGGCAAAAAAACGCAGCCAGCTCCTCTACAATGCCGGCACCACCCAGGCCGGCCGGAGCATTCAGCAGTACGCCATCCTCTGCGTGAAGTACAAGAACATCAACCGGACGGTAAACGCTTTAAAGAAGACCTCCCGGATTACCCGCCCGGCCACCAACCCGGGGGATGTGGTCCTCTCCGTGATGGGATTTGAGGGAGGCGTGGAATGGCTGACCCCGGAACAGATTGCGGCAGCAGAAGAAGAGGGAGGTGAAAACTGATGGCCTTTGGAAGAAAACGAAAAAAGGAGGAAGAGGATGCCGGCCTGGATGTGCTGGAGGAACTGAAAGAACCCTTCTCCTTTGCCAACTTCTTTGAGGAACAGGTCATGGAGCGGTTCCGGAAGGCAAAGAAGTTTTTGGAGGAAAAAGGTATTCTGTTCTTTCTCCTCTCCCCCTTCCAGCAGCGCAACCGGCTGATCCTGGAACTGGTGCTGGTTCTGGCCGGGATCCTGATCGGGATCGTGCCCCGGGGGGTCCATCTCATTAACGCCGCCAAGGAGCGAAATGCTGCTTCCGAGCTGGCAGCCCTTCTGGAGGATGACGCCCAGTTTACAGTGGGGCGGATTACAATCCGGCCCCTGATGAGTTCCCAGTATGAGGAGGAACACCTGCTGGCCTTTTTGATCTCCGGCAGCGGAAGCGGGGTGGTACCCAGTACGGCCAACCGTTACAGCGTGGATCTCTCCCCGGCCCGTGGGGTAACCGACGGGGAACATGTGACCTACTCCTACCAGGTTCTTCCCATCTCGGAAGACCAGCGGCTGTTTTTGCTGCACACGGACCACACAAAGCAGAATGATACCACCGGGATCTACAACCTGACCATCCATGCAACGGCTGATGATCTGTCTGCCGACGAGCTGACGCCCATTGAGATCGTCCTCTCCAACACCCAGGAGACTACCGATCTGTTCGGGCCGGACGGCGTGGACCTGGCCGCTTTGACGGATCCGATCCTAAACAACCCGGATACTCCCATCGCTGATGCAAAGGAAGCGCTTGCGGCTTCTTTAGATGATTACCAGATGGAGCTGGAGCGGATCGAAAACCTGCCGTTGGATCTGACGCCCCAGCCAGATATGGAAACGTTGCAGGCCTGGGCCGAAGATCATATCCTTTATCCGGACCTGACCGATACATCCACCACGGAAGACCTGAAAGGCCTGACGGAAGCAGAAAACCTGCCCTCTCTGGTCTATGCGGCCGGCATTACCGACAATGCAACCGGTACCCTGTACCAGGATGCGGATCTGGTAGCATCCATGGCCCAGGCGGAAGCAGACGCAGAAGCCGCAGAGTCCGGGGAAGAAGCGTCTCAGGTAACGCCTCAGGATACGCCCCAGACGGCGGCCACACCGGAAGAGGCAGTGGAATATACATCGGATGAGGAGGATATCATAGAACAGTTGTCCTCTCTCCAGGATGCTGTGGATGCGGTCTTAAAAGCCGTGACGGATGTGAACTCCGCCGGGCAGAGCCGTTATCAGCTCTTAGACAGCCTGCGGCTGACCTTAAACCAGACCGTAAAGATCTCCGATTTTCCGGAGAGCGGCGTGGTGGTAGAGAGCACCGCAGCGAAATAAAAACCATTCGGACAGGAGCCTTCCAGAGACTCTTGCCCGGATGTTGTACTTGTGCTAAACTGGAAACAAATGAGAAACCGGTCTGCCCGGGCGTTTCCGGTACGGCACCGTTTCCGACAGGCACGCCGTTTCTGGCGTACCACAGACAAAGAAAGAAAGGGGATTGTAATAACCATGGATTTGAAAACTTACGCCGTCCACCGGAAGCTGGAAGCAGACAGTGAGCTCCTCTCCTACGTGGTCAAAGGCAATCCGATCCCGGTCTCTTTAGTGGAAGAGAACTTCCGGGATTATCTGGAACCCTTGAGCGATCCGGCCGCTACCCGGCTGATCGAAGATTATGCCGGCCTGATCGGGGATGAGATCCCGGTCGTTACCCGGCAGTTGGATGACGGCGGCTACTCCATTTCCGGTGAGATCCCGGACCGTCTGGTGGAAGCCATCCAGCTGGTCCACGAAGTGACGCCGGAAGAGATCGTCTCCGCCCTGGTCAACCACAATACGGCCATGGTCCACGGGGAATCCTTATCCATCACAGACATTGACCTGACCGGGGCTGCCCGCCAGACCCTGCTTGATTCCACCCGGATCCCAAAAGTGGAGCCGGCTGTCCTTTCCTCTCCCAACCTGTTCGAAGGAGCGGAAGAAGAGGAAAAACCGACGATGGCACCGGCTGTAGAGGAAACACCGGTTGCAGAGGAAACACCGGCTGCCGAGGAAACACCGTCCGTAGCTGAAGCGGTTACGGAGGAACCGCCGGTAGCAGAAACCAGGCAGGAAGATGTCCCAGCAGAAGCCTTTGCCGATGACGAGGATGCCGCAGCAGAAGCCTTCGACGATGAGGAAGACCTGTCTCCGGAAGAGGATAAAGGCGCAGCATTCCGCCAGGCCGTCAACCGGGTTTACCAGCGGGTAGTCGCCGACATCCAGGCCATGCGTCTGGACCAGCGCCTGAACCTGGCGATGTAAACGAAAAGGAAAGGAGAAACGAAAACCCATGAATACCATCACAGAAACCGCACTCAGCGAGTACGGCATGACGCCGGATAAGATCTTGAGTGGGGAACAGATTGAACTGGACCCGGAAGCCAAGGTCAACCCACGAAAAGAGAAATATGTACAATATGAATTTGCAAAGAAATTGGTAAATTTTTGCATCAGTGATCTGCTGGATGCCTACCGTGCCATTGAAACCCTGGAAGGGGAGAAGGAAGACCTGACCACCCAGGCATCCGAGGCCGCAGAAGCTGCCAACAAATCCAGTGACCAGGTCCGCAAGGTCCTGGCCAAGGACAAGGAGTTCGCCGCAGCCGAGCGGATGCTGGCCAAGGTGGAACAGCAGCTTGACACCTTTGCCAAGGATAAGAAGCTGGATCAGGAGACCATCAACAGCCTGCGGGCCCAGGTCGGCGACCTGAAGGGGCAGGTTTCCGAACTGAATCACTTGAAAGAAACGGTTCCCCAACTGGAAGCAGACGTCAACCAGGTTCTCGCCAACCTCCGGATGTACCTGGAGGAGGAAGGGATCCCGCTCTCGCCGGATACATACGAAGGATCCGATGACTACGGGGACTACGAGGACGGGTATGACGACGATACCGATATTTAGGAAACAAGAAGGCGTGGGATTCCGACGCCTTCTTTCCCTGTAAGCGACAGAGACAAAGCCAAGCAGAAAGGATGTGGATGCCATGAAGATTACCCCTCCCACTCCGGACGTCCCGGAAATAAAACAGAAGAAACCGGGAAGGGAAAAGCCGGAAAAGAAATCGAAGCCGGCAAAAACGAAGCAGAAAAGAGAGAAACGGCAGAAACCGGAGAAGCAGGCGCCCCAGGCCAAACGCCGGGTGGTCGGCGCCAGGACAAACAAGAAACCGAACCTGGTAGAATACGAGGTCATGGCCCGGCACAATTTTTTGTCCCGGACGGAAGCGACCATAACCCGGATGTTCCCCTTAAAACCGTTGGGGAACCACCGGTATGAGGTGGCCAGGGAAGAAAAAGCCGTCGCTGCGATCCTGAAACTGGTGTTAAAGACCGATGAGACCAACCCCATGACCATGGACTGGACCATTCCCTTATGGAACATTACCCAGCAGGAAGGGATGCTCCCGGAAGGGGTGCTGGTTACCTTTACCCGGGTGTTTGAACGGGTGGATGACAAGCTGGCGGAGAAAGCCATCAAACGGCGGACCAATCTGGCCATTGTCTCCTCCTCCAGCCACAAGAACCGGAAGAGCCAGAATGTCTATGTGCGCCATGACGCCGGGCTTTTAAATGCCCTGGGAAGCGGTGATTCGGTGGTGGCCTTCGGAGCGGAAGCCATCATCACAGCGCCGGATGACCGGACCCTGGAAGAAGCCATGAAGATCGTTCAGGATTATCTGAAAGCCAACGATGAGACCAGAGGCCTTCAATGGGAGCTGGATATCAACCGGCAGCTCCAGCCCTTCTTCCTTTACGGACCCAACGTGAATGCCAAGAACAAGGACGTGTTTTACAACATGACCTCCTCCGACGCGGCCATCTCCAGCCTGTTTGTAGATTCCGGCGGCGACCGGATCTTAGGCAGTGAATATGTGGGCGTTTCCGTGGGAAAGATCATCCAGTCCCATGCGGCCTATCTGTTAAAAAACGCCCGGACCGTGATCATGGGGAACGATACGGTCAATAAGACCTATACGCTCCTTGGAAAACGGATGCCGAAGGACTATCATGAACTGCCCTCCCAGATCTACTGGTCCCACGCCATTTCCCGGGCCTACCTGTTGGAAGGCCATACGGTGACCCATTTCGTGTTAGACCATGTGGACTCCTGTGGACAGCTGATGATGTTCCCCCTGGCAGAGAAGAACAAACTGCTTCTGGATGTGGCCAAAGGATACCTAAATATCCTGGAAGTGGTGGATACCACCGATTTCCGGGATCATCCGGAGCGGATCACGGGCCGGTTTACGACCCATTTGAATAACATCATTGCGCTTCTTTCCCAGTACCGGGATGTGTCAAAGATCTCCACCACTGACGACTTCGCTTCCATCACGAGAAGCATCCTGACGGATTTCTTCGTGGCCAACAAGTATTATAGCTACGATCCCCTCCATCATCTGGATGATATTCGTCTGGTGGGACGTCACGACCAGTATAAGACCCTGGCAGACCTAGGATCCTGGATCGCCGAGCGGCGCAAAAGCAACCGGGACGCCCAGTATGCCAATGCTCTGGCAGAGTTAAACTCCATCATCAACGAGAACATTCTGCCGACCATCCCGGCCTTAAACCAGCAGACAGATCCGCTCATTGATGACCTGATCCGCCGAAAGTACCGGGTCTTGGACTTAACCGGTATGAACGTGGGGGCCATCTCCGCCACAGGGGATTCCACCACCAATGTGATGCTGATCAGTTACCTAAACCTGGTCCTCCCCACCTTACACAACGGGGATGTGATCTTCTTCCACGGGTTCTCCCATGTGGAAGGGATCGCCAAAGTGATCCAGGATATGATCGCCAACTCCGGCGTCCGGGTGGATGTGGTGTTTACCGAGTCCAACCAGACCCGGACCGCACAGCTTCTGCCGCTTTTGCAGGATTCCGTGGACTTATCCATCGTGGACCTTTACAAGAACGGCATCGACAAGGTGCAGAAGGCATTTCACATTGACGCCGAATATGCCAAAAACCTGCGGGACCGTCCCAGCAGTTTCTATATGCGGACCACCGTGTCTTCGGACTACGTGTACTTAGACCATATTCTATGAGAAAGGAGCGAAAGTAAGATGGAACAGATACGAAACCACCGGACAGGAAAAGCAGTCCGGAGAGCAAAAAATGCCCTGCTCCTTTGTCTGTGCATGGTAACCCTGGTCGTCCCTCTTCTGTCCGGAAGCGGCGGCACAGCTTTTTTCACCCCGGTGACCGCCCAGGCAGCAGGGTATGACGATGTGGCCCTGGAAATAGCCGGGGCAACCGCCTTCTCCGACGCCCGCAATGCTGCGGTCAAAGGAGATACCGGAAGTTCTGAAGGCGGGGGTGATGAAGCCGCAGAAGATGCTTATGATAATTTCCTGAAAAATATCGGTATCCTGTGCGGAAACTCCCCAAACGGAAATCAGACTTCCTGGGGGAATGTGGGAATCCTGATTGGGCCGAGATCCCGTGGAAACAGCGACGACTGGTCCAACCTGTACAGTCCCATATCGGTAAACCAGGACCAGATTGAACAGTATGATCATCAGACGAACTCTGCTTTTTCCAAATACAAAGCCTTTGGCGGCGCGGTCCAGAAACTGAACGAGAAAGCAAAGAAGGGAAGTGGTTCCGCCTATTCCGTTCAGAAAGGCTTAGACCAGATTACCTCTGCCGGGGCGTCTCTGGCCAATCTGGGTGTCAACCTGGTTCAGAAATACAATCCGGCGCCCCTGGTCCTTGCCATGGTAGATTCCAGTGAGCTGGACCGGCACCCGGACAACGCACTGGTTGCCGTTGTGAACGGGAATCAGAACATGCGGGAGGTGTTCAATGTGCTGGGCGGCCGGATTGCGTTCGGGCTTCCCACCACATTTGTGATCATGGCATTCATCGTGTTCATCCTGCTGATTACCAGTGTGCTGCTGACCTTATTTAACGGGCGGTCCGCAGGAGAGAATGTCCGTAAGGCCATGGTCAAGGTGTTTATCGGCTGTGTGTCCGTTCCCTTGATCGGTCTGGCTCTAACCCGGGGCATTAACTTTCTCGGGGAAGTGACCGCTACGTCTGTCACCACAACACAGGATAATTACGTCCGCCAGAACTTAAATCTCTTAGACTGGTATGCCTGCGGGTTTGCGATGCCTGCGGATACTTCCATTGTGATCAACGAAGACGGCGAGTTTGTTATGACGCCGGATGCGGTGGAGAAGATCAATAAATTCAGTTACCAGCAGGTAACAGGGGAAACACCCACATCCACGAACATGATGGAGCGGATGGAAGAAACCTATAACCTGTCGGAGGCCGGAGAAACGGTGGTCGCCTTCTCGGAACCCATCCGGGACAGCGACGGGAAACCCTGGGCTACCGGGAACTATTATCAGATTATGGCAAACTTCGGCAGCAATACGACACCTTTAAATGACGGATGCGCCGGTTACAACCCGGAGGGACGGAACGGAGATCTGGCAAATGTGGGTTACCTGTCCTATGCTTCTCTGGCTATGAGTAAAAGCGGCAATACCTGGAATGTGAATGGGACCGGTACACCTTATGGAATTTCCCCGATTGCGGCGACCAACCTGATGCGTACCGATTTTGCCGGTTCTTCCATTACAGCCAACACCAGCGGCACCATCGGGGGTGTGGTATTCAATGCGGACACCGGCGCCACGGCAGATACCCAGATGAATCCCCTGGTCCGTTTCATGGCCATGTGGGCGATCATTATGGCGGGCATCAAAGGGCTGGTAACGATCTTTGTCTCCGGTTTTGGCGGCCTGATCGGTGGCTCGGCCAAGAGTGCTATGGGTATGAGTACCGGACTGGGCCAGGCTCTGGGCGGTGTCGTTGCCCTGGTAGGCGGGATCTTCGGGATCAGTTTGATCATGACATTGTCCTTTACCCTGATCGACCAGATCTATGGCGTCCTACGTGAGGTGATCAACAGCCTGCTCGCCTCCTTTGCGTCCGATCCCAATAGTCTGTTGGATGATATTTGCGGTCTGGTCAGCCCGATCCCGATTATCGGGTCCATTCTGGAACGGGTCTTCTTAAGTCTGGCCTCCCTGATCCTGTCTGTCCTGGCAGCGTTCATCCTTCCGAAGTTCGGAGGCGTCCCGGTGACCATGTTCTGTCAGTACCTGGCGGAGATCCCCCACCGGTTTGCGGCAGAAGCCCAGCAGATCGAGAATAAGTTTACCGGAGATTTCCGTGCCGGGGGAGCCGGTTTTGGCAGCGGCGGTATGAGTGCTTCCACGCTGATCAACCAGGCGTCCAGCCAGGCAGGCAATAACCTGCGGCAGATGGGCCAGGGCGTTGCGACCATGGCAGGAGCCGTAGCCGGTTTCGGGATGACCAAACTGGGAAACCATATCGAATCCAAGCATTCCGGTTCCAGCGACAAGAGCATGTCCTCTTCGGATACGGAGACTGTAACCGAAGGAAACGGACTGGACGAAGCACAGGAAGCGGAAGAGACCGCAGCGGCTTTCGATGCAGAAGCAAGAGAAGCGGCAGAGGCTGCGGAAGGCATGCCGGAAGCAGGCGATATCACTGTCGATGGCGACGAGACGGGCGTATCCGGCGAAGAAGCCGCCGGTACACCGGAAGAGAGCCCGGATGCAGAAGGCAGCACGGTAGTCTCCAACACCGGCGATACCGTAAGCCAGGATGGGGATAAGACCGAAGGGGATTCCATCTCCGGCAAGGAGGAAACCAGGGAAGTTTCCGAGGATTCCGATTCGGCGTCCATGTACCAGGCAGATTCTGACACCGATTCCACCTCGGATGAGGCAACCAATGTGGAGGACAGCCTGGACAGCGAGGTCCGGGAAGACAGTTCCATGGCGCAGGAGCAGGATTCCGATACCCAGAATATGCAGGATACCCAGACATCGGATACGAAAGAGTCCGAGAACGAAGCTCTGGCCGAACAGCAGGCTGTGGCGGAGAAGGAACAGCAGGAACTGTCCATGGTGCAGCAGGATTCTGAGGCCGAAAGCACGTCTTCGGAATCTACCGATGCAACCGGCCAGACGGTAAACGAACAGAATACCGAGACCATGGCCGATTCCGAACACAACAGCGAGCAGATCCAGCAGTCGGATAACCGGACGGAGGCAAGGGAACAGTCCATGAGTGAACGGAATGGGGAAACCCTTCATAACTCCGAACACAATGGCGAGCAGATCCACCAGTCTGATAACCGTCAGTCTTCCGAACACAGTTCCGAGCAGCAGAATCAGAGTGACCGGAACCAGTCGGAGCGGGCATATGGGGAGCACAGCAGTTCGAAGGAGGCAAGTTCCATGGCCCAGATCGGGTACGAGCACTCCGGAGAGCGGATCCATCAGGGCGAACACACTCAGATGAATCAGTCCGACGCTTCCGTCCACACCCATGCAAGCGTTCGTTCCGGAACGGGACGCGCGGGACGGGATATCGCAGCCGGTACCCTGGTTGGCGGCGCCCTGCACCAGGCCGCTCAGAAGAACGGTGTGACTCCGCATTCCGGCGGACAGCGTACGACCATGAATGGAAAGACGCCCCAGGCACAGCGTGCGGGCCGTCCGGGCGTGGCGGCGTCCGGGCAGAAAGCGCCTCAGGGCGGAACCGGGACCAGACAAGCGGGCAGCATGAACCGGACCGGACAACCGGGACAGCGCATGACGCAGCAGACCGGAGGCCGTACGGCGCAGTCCGGCAGCATGAATCGGGCCGGACAATCCGGACAGCGTGCAACCCAGACTGGACAGCGTACGACACAGGCCGGACAACGTACTGCGCAGCAGACCGGACAGCGTACCATGCAGTCTGGCAGCATGAATCCGAATGGACAGCGTATGACAGCCCGGACACCGGGTGTGGTGCCGCAGGCCCAGCGGGGAAGCCAGGCGCCGACGCCGTCCAAGGGCGATGCCGTCCGTTCCCAGAAGAGGGACCGGTTCATGCGGGCCCTCGGACAGGGACTCCAGGCAGCCGGCGGACATACCGATGCCTCTGCCATGATGACCGGTATCGCAGCCGGAGCCGTGCATACCGCAGGAAGTGCCATGGGCGCCGGAAATGTGACCCAGCGGGCGGTCAATCTGAACCGGGAAGCCACCGCAAGGCGGCGTGATATGGCCCGTGGCGTGGATCCTTCCGACCGCAGGCGGCGCCAGCCGTCCCAGAATCCGGCAGGCGGCCGGACGCCCCAGCAGAATCATGCGGCCAATGACCGCCGGACGGTCAACCAGGCAAACTACGAGCGCCAGGTAATGGAAGAGGAAGTGGTACGCCAGGCGGAAGCGGAAGATGCCGCACGCAGGAACCCAAGGTAAGGAAGGAAGGGGGTTCCCCTCCTCCCGTCAACCCCCTTGCAAAGCCGAAATGTATCGGCTATAATAAGGGAAGAAATTAACAGAAAGGAAAGGATTTGATCATGATGAAACACAGGATGAGACTTCAAAACCCGGCCGTCCTTCGGTTCGGAGCCCTCGGTGTCTTTGCCTTTATGGTACTGATGATGAACCTGTTCGCAAAAGCGCCGTTTATGAGCGCTTCCTGGGAAGGATTCAAGAACTCCATGCAAAACTTCTTCGAGCATGGACTTGGTGGTCCCGGTATGGAAGGTGTCGGTATTGCCGTTGCCGTCATCGGCGTGGTTGCTGCCGTTATCTCCTTTATCGTACATAGGTTCAATCCCCAGTCCCGGATGCCCGGATGGATCATGTGCCTGGTCATCGGCCTGGTTGGTTCCTTCGCTATGAGTGGTGTTTCCAAACCTCTGGAACTGCTCGGACAGGCAAGGGATCTGATCTACAGCTGGTTCGGCCTATAAAAAACACGGAAAACGTGTTTCGCTCTTTGTATAGATATACGAAGGACGTGAGTTGAAAAAATGGCCTATAAAAAATGGAAAGGAGCGAACGCAGATGCAGTTTAGTGTAAAAACTGCCGCCTCCGCCGGATTCGTCAAGCCAAAGCCGGCAGATCATGAACAGGAGATCAAAGACCTTCTGTTTTCTGCCGTAGCCCTGTACCTCCAGGACCATCCGGAGGCAAAGGACGAGCTCTACGCAAAGCTGGAACCTGAGACGATGGAGGCAGCATCGTAAAACCCCGGCAAAAAAGCATGGACATGTTTTTGTCCATGCTTTTTTCTTGTCTGCAAGACCGTCTGGTCAGGGTACGCCGGGTATGATAGAATAGGAAAAGAAAAGAAAACCAGCCGGGGAGACCCTCCCCGGATTTTGTAAGATATCAGAAAAGGAGTGATGTGACCGATGAAATATCGGAGCAAACACATTGAACGGTTCCATCAGGTGAAAGAGGACTATCCCACCTTAAACCGTGGGACTAAGGTTCTGGACGAGCCCCCGGCAGATATCATCGGCCGGGATATCAGCGAACTGCGGCGGGGCCTTCGGAACCCGGAGAAAGCCAATATCGTGCTGCTGGCAGACCCGGGTACTGGAAAAACGGCTTATGTACAGGGGTTCGCCTATGACAAGGAAAGCCTTCCCTATTATCTGGTACTGGACGTGAACCCGGAACGGCTGATCGACAAGGATACGGATCGGGACAACGCCCTGTTGACCGGGTTTAACCAGTTACTGGCAGAAGCCAGCAGATACGGCAGGGAACAGGACGTGATCATGATCCTGTTCATCGACGAGTTCCATAAACTGGCGGATATCTCCCCCAATCTGCTGGAGTCCATCAAACCGAAACTGGAAAAAAGCGCCATGAACGGGTTCCGTCTCATCGCCGCTACCACCTTCCAGGAATACAATGACAAGATCGCCAACAACCGGGCCTTGGACCAGCGGTTTTTGCAGATCAAGTTATCCGAACTTCCCAAGCAGGCGGTCATCAGCATCCTGGAAAACCGGGCCAAGCAGCATGGGGTGGAAAACTTGCTGGAGCCGGGGATCCTGGAAGAAGTCTATGTCCAGTCCAAACGGATTTTAATCTCCAACGCCCAGCCCCGTGCCAGTATTGATACGTTCAACTCCATGGTGGGCGATACGATCAAGAAGGAGTTCATGAAGGACGGGCGGTTACATAAGATCTATTATAAGCCGGAAGAACTGGGACTGGCCTCCGAGAAAGTCATCTGCCGGCCGCTTCTCAAACGGGTCATCAAACGGGCGCATGGCGTAGACATTGACAACTCCGTAGAGGTCACAGATGTGATCAATGCCTTAAAGACGAGACTGTATAACCAGGAGGAAGCCATCGCCGAGATTGTCAGCCATCTGGAGATGGCTGCGCAAGGATTTTCCGAACTGGACCGGCCGAAGATCTCATTCTTAAGCACAGGAAGCACTGGAACGGGAAAATCAGTAATAGATTCTGAGCTGATTCCGGCGCCTGTTGCGGATGGTTATATCCGGAATGGGGACCTGAAAGTTGGCGATTACGTATATAATCGGGAGGGGAAACCGACCCGGGTAACCGGTGTGTACCCCCAGGGGCTCCGTACCGTTTACCGGGTAACTTTAACAGACGGGCGGCAGATTGACTGTGCCAGGGATCATCTCTGGACTTACCGGAGCCGGTTTGGGAATGGCGCAAAGTATTGGAAAACCGTAACAACAGAGGAACTGATGGGAAAACGGCTTGCAAAGCCGGAAAAAGGAAACCGAATTGACTATGGTTTTGTACTCCCACAAAACGAGGCAGTAGAACGGGAAGAAAAAGAGTATTATCTGGATCCATATGTGTTAGGGGCTTTTATTGGAAATGGAACATTTCGAGAAAATGCAATCCGAATCAGTTCTGCGGATGAGGAAACGATTCAGGAACTTTCCAGATTGTTAAATCTTCCTGCCAAAAAGGAAACAGGTACATATTATTGGACTTTCATAACAGGTACGCAAAAGTCACGTAAGACTTTATTACAAACGAAAGATATCCTTCAGGAAGTCCCGGAACTGATCGGAAAGAAATCCGGGGAAAAATTTATCCCGGACTGTTATAAATTCGGATCCATTGCACAGCGCTGGGCTTTGATCCAGGGACTATTTGATACCGATGGGTGTATCCGGAATAATTCCCGCTATAATGTGAATTTCAGTTCTGTGTCTGAACGCCTGATCCATGACGTACAGGAGGTGCTCTGGTCTCTCGGGATCCTGTCTTCCATTACATCCAACAGCAATGCACGAAAAGGGAAGGATTCGGATACGACAGAATATGTTCTTCACGTAAAGGTGCAGAACAGGGATAAGGAGAAGTTCTTCCGGCTGCCCCGGAAACTGGCCCGGGCAAGGGAAGCCTGCTCTGTTGTCAAACAGCGGGAAAAGAAGTTTGATACGGTGGCCATCAAATCCATTGAGAAGCTGGATTACAAGGAACCTATGACCTGTATTATGGTGGATGATCCGGAACATCTGTATCTGGCCGGAAAAGGCCATATTGTGACTCATAACACAGAAATGGCCAAGATCATCTCCGAGACCATGCGTCTTCCCTTAAAACGGTTTGATATGTCCCGGTATGCGGCGGACATTGACGCTGGGGCTTTTGCGGACGACCTGTTCCATGCGGTATGGTCCACCCCCAACGCTTACCTGCTGATCGACGAGGTGGAGAAATCCTCCCGGAAAGCCATGAACATCCTGCTCCAGGTACTGGATGATGCAAGGCTGACCGATTCTGTGAACCCGGACCGGGTGGCCTCTTTCTCCGGGTGCATCATTAACCTGACGACCAACTTGGGATCCGAGATCTACCAGAACATGTCCCGGTACCAGGGATCGGACGCCACGCCGGATTCGGAACTGGTGTACCGGGCTCTGTCCAAGTCGGAGGTCTTTGAAACTGCTGTCCTGGGCCGACTGGATGCCATTGTTCCTTTCCGTCCTCTTCCCAGTGAAGCGCTGGAGAAGATCGCAAAGCGGACCTTAGATGATATTGTCACGGCTGCGGAGACCGACCAGAGACGGATCATTGTCTCTCCGGATGTGATCCCCTACATCGTCCTGGACCGGACCAGCAACGATACGGAACGAGGCGGCGCCCGTGACGCCAAACGAAATGTGAAAAACCTGGCCGGACGGGTCCTGGCCCACTACCTGACCTATGCGAAAAAGGAAGTGCCGGTGATCCTCTACGTAAAAGGACAGGCCCGGTTCCGGCATAAGGAGATCGCCAACCCCTTAAACGCCCAGATCGCTCTTAAAGAATGTTATCCGGTGGAACTGGTCAACAACCTGCTGGCCCAGTTAAGCCAGAAGGTGGGAAAACCTTTGGTCAACAAAGGACTCTATCTTCCCACGGATACGGACCTGAAACTTTACATGCAGGATATCCTCCAGCTGTCCCGGCAGGGATATCACAAATTCCGCTCCAAGGTGGATGAGGAACGGGTCTATGTTGACCCGGTCCAGTGACCCGGAAAAGCGAGGTGAGAAAGAACTGTGGCAAACTTAAATGAATATATGAAAGATGCGGATGAAAATAATATCGGGAATGATATCCAGGACTTTGCCAAGGACAAAACGAAAGGGGCCGCGAAGAAAGCGGCCAAGAAAGGGGTCAATAAGATCCTGGATAAGACCGGGATCAACGCAGCCAAGGATGCGCTGAAAGCAGCAGCCAAGAAAGGGACGAAAGCTGTCGCAAAGGCCGCCGGGACGGCAGCCAAAACCGGATTAAAAGCCTTCTTCTCCTTTCTGGTCAGCAATCCCATCGGATGGGTCATCGGGATCATCCTGATTGTCCTAATCATCGGACTTCTGGTGGCCTTGGGTAATGTGGGAAGCTCTTCCGGGGAGGAAATGGCCCTGATCACGGGATCATCCAGTGGAAGTTCCACACTCCTCAGCGATGACGAAGTGATCATCCTGATGAATGACTGCCCGGTGGCAACGGTGGATCCCGGGGAAGTGGATGAGGACGCCAATACCACCCGAAACGCCCAGCAGCTCTATTCCGTTTTTAAGAGCTATGGCTTAACGGACGAATGCATCGCCGGAATTCTTGGAAATCTGTCCACGGAGTCGGGGATTGATCCGACCGGGATCGAGGGGATCTATGATGAACCCTTCCTGCTGGGACCGAAAAAACAGGCAGCTCTCCAGGATTTGAGCAATTACACCCAGAATACCCTGTTTCCCATGTACGGCGACATCAGCATCAACCATGACGCCTACCGGGGAACGGATGGGAATTACTACTGTGGCCTGGGGCTGATCCAGTGGACCGGACCGGGGGCAGAAAAATTCTTAATGGTGGCAGACAGCGTGGGGATCCAGTGGTATACCTTAAACTACCAGCTGGCCTATATGGTGGGGGATACCCATTACCGGCCCGGGTTCTTTGCCAACTGGAAAGCCAACCCGGACGCCACGCCGGAAGATGCGGCGACCACTTTTGCCCGGGACTACGAGGGCAACACGGTCGTGGACCAGGAACAGCGGCGGATGGAAGCCCGGAGCTGGTATGAGCAGATGGATTCCTGGACAGCAGATGAAGCTTTTGCCAATTCTGTACTGGCCCTGGCCCAGAGCATGGGTGGGGAAGCGGACGATATAGCGGTCGGGGAATCCGCTGACCGGTGTCAGACCAATTCCGGCTATGATAACTCCAGCATGGCGGCTGCCGCTGTCTCCTACGCTTATCCGACCAAGGACCAGGGCAATGGAAATAATGGGACGGAGCTGTTCCAGCGGCTGGAGAACAACATCTTTGGAGACGGCGTCTATATGTCCTGTGACCGTGGCGTGGCTGTGGCTGTCCGGTGGAGCGGGTCGGATGATACCTACCCGGCCGGAAATACCAATTACCAGTATGATTACCTGCTTACCTCCCCCAAATGGCAGAGCCTGGGGATGGCCGGATCCTTAAGCATTGAGGATTTGCAGCCGGGTGATGTGTTTATCCTGGATGGCCATACGTTTATGTACACGGGCCATGACCTGATTGCGTCCGTCCACGGGGATGCGGCTGCCGAAGATGCGGATTCTGTTTCCGCCTCCTACGGGGAACGGTCCCCGGGATGTGGCAACGATACGGCCCAGATCCTGGCCCAGGGCGGCGTAGACTGGATCGAAAGCCGGGGACAGTATGAAGTCTTCCGGTGTATCCAGCCGGATCACTCCACAACCTATCAGAATGCCGGAAGCGACGCCGTCATGGGAACGCCCGGCGAAAGCGACGGAGAAACTGAATAAAGCAGACAGAGACAAGGGGAGGGAAAGGCCCTCCTCGGGAAAGGAGATTAAGTATGGAAAAAGAAACGAAATGGGGCGTCGCCCTTTTGGTCCTGGTGGTCCTGTTCTTGGGCACGGTCCTTGCAAGCGGGATCCTGCCCCAGGACCTGCGCCAGCAGCACGCAGCCAATGAAGCCACCATCTCCGGCCTCCGGACTTCCCTGGAGCGCACGGAGCAGAAGGAAGCCGCCGAGGGGGAAGAAGAAACGACCCCGATGACCCCGGAGGAAGAGGAAAAGGCCCTGGCCTCAGCCTCGGAAGCCGGAAATAAGATAGCGGAATATCAGAATGCTTACATGACACTGGACGCCCGGACAGACCGGGAAAATTTTGAAGCCAACCGGGATGCCGTCATCGCCAACAGGGATGCTATGGGCGCCCTGTTATCCGACGGGGCAAAGAATGCACAGGTCCCCTGGTACCAGTCAAAGCTTCCGGGTACCTGGTCCTTTATGACAGACGGGTCCTTTTCCGGGGATACCTTAGGCGTCCTGTGGCTCTGCCGGGACCCGCAAAGCGGAGTCCTGCGGGGCTATGCTACCGGAACGTATGAGGCGTCTACCGGGACGTTCTCCAATGTCCAGTACCGGATGACCCAGGAGGCGGCAGCTCCCCAGGAAACCGGCGGGCAGCCTGAGAAGGAACAGGATGTGGAAGACCTGGCGGAAAAGATCAATGAAGTGGATACCAGTGATATCCCTGACCAGGCCGGATCCCAAGAGGATCGGGATGCGATGTTCCGGGCACGGGAACAGCAGAAACAACAGCAGCAGAACCAGTAGGAAAGGAGGAGGAACCGTATGAAAATCGATCGCAAGCAATTGGAGGAGGGCGGAACGTTCCACACGGAACAGCCCAAAAAACAGCCGGGGAAACCGGCGCCAAAACCATCCGGTCCCAGACGGGATTTCCAGGGCCTGGCGGCAAAGAACCTTCCGAAAGTGAAGGCTGCCTGCTTGGTGCTCCTCATCCTCTCTATCGTGGTGGGGATCTGGACGGCTGTTACATACCGGAACTTATCCGCAGAGGTAAAAGCCCAGACCCAGGAGATTACGGACCTGAAAAATGCCCTGGATACCGGGGAAAAGAACGAGGAGGCAAAAGAAGAGGATACCCAGGACGGGGACGCTTCCGGGGAAGAGACCAAGGACAGGTCCCAGACCGACAGCGAACGTGCCGGGATCTTCCTCTCTACTCTTCTGACGTTTCCGGACTATCCGACATATGAGGAAGCACGGGCCGCCATGACGGATACCTACCATCTCCCGGCAGACGGCGATGTCCTGTCCAGCTGGCTCCCGGCCTGTTCGGAAGAGGAATTCAAGGAACGGATCGGGGGAGGCATGACCTTTGAGTCCGCAGACAGCTATACGGTGTCGGATGACGGGGAAAAGATCTCCTACTTTGCCGTATGTGTGGTAACTGCCACCAGCAAAAAAGGAAACAGCAAGACCGCAGACCGGGTCTGCGTGCTCTATACCCTGGACGGGGAAGGGAATTTCTCCGACGTTTCCGTATACGCTATGGCGAATGATTCCGAAGGCAGGTGATGGGCTGTGACGAAGAAGCAGAAAAGAAAACAGACCCACCGTTGGCAGGCCCGGCGTTACCGGAAACCGGCCGTCCGGGCCCTTCCTGCTGTTCCGAAGAAGGCGGGGAAGCGGAAACTCCAGGCAAAGGGGCAGAAACCCTCTGCCCTTGCCCTGTTCCTTAACCGGATCCGTCGGAACTGGTTTCCGGAACAGAAGCCTTGCCGGCACCGGATCCCCTGGATGTGGGATGCGCCGTTCACCTGCTGGTCCAACGGGCACTGTGTCCGGGTCTGGGTAGGGGAAAAGGTCCTCCATATGAAGGGGAATTTCCATGGCCGGACGTTTCAAGTTCCTGTCCAAAACCTCCACCATTGGGGAATCGGGAGCGGGCCCTGGCTGTCCCGGCGGGAAAAGGCGGAACTGGTCCAGCTGATCCAGGAAAAGACGGCGGAAAGCCCGTTTCTTCGGGTCATATTCGTATAGCACAGGATAGAAAGGAGTGCAATAACGCATGAAAAAGAAACAAGGATCCAGCTCTGTCATCACGGTCCTGACCATTGTCTTAAGTGTGGCAGCCCTGTTTGTGATCAGCCTGGTCTTTACCATTTTCAGCATGGGTCTGACGATTTGTACCGTGCAGGGAAGTTCCATGGAGCCCACCATCATGGACGGGACGACCCTTTTACTGAATCCCCAGAAAGAGATGGAGCACTTTGACATTGCCGTGTTCCAGGAGGATGACTCCTATATTATCAAACGGGTGGTCGGGCTTCCCGGGGATACCATCACGGTCCTGGATGGGAATCTGTTCATCAACGGCCAGCCCTATGAGGAACCCTATGTCACGGAAGAATATAGCCAGGAATTCGCGAAAGAATCCTTTAAAAAGGTGGTACCGGAAGGTTCCTATTTTGTCCTGGGAGATAACCGGGACCACAGTGTAGACAGCCGGGAGACGGATGTTGTACCGGAGGAAGATCTGGTCGGCGTCGCAATCCTGACGATAAAGGAAGGATAAGGAAAGGAGGAACACACCATGAAATTCAGCCCGGAAGATTTTCTGGACACCCCTGAGACCCAGCCCATGGATACGGAAGAAATTACAGAGGCGGAACAGATCACAGAAGAAGAGAAGGAGCGGCTGTCCCGGAAAGCCATTACCGGAATCATCCTGATCATTGTTCTGGGATTCATCCTGTTTTCCTTGGGGATCCGTGGAATCATCAGTACCCTGGCATTGGAGGATACGTCCCAGTACCAGCCTTCCGAAACCTATGACGCTTCCTATCAGGAGGCGTTGGAGGCCAGTGAGGAAGATTTTGAAAAGGTCAATGCCGAGCGGCTGGCAGCCAACGGAGAGACGCCGGAGGAAACCGATACCGAGGATACGGACGTGGAAGAAGAGACTGCGTCTGAGGAAGAAAGCGGCGCCATTGAGACAGAGAACCTGGAGAATACCATGTCCAAGGACGATCAGATCAAACTTCTCCAGGATGAAGTGGCACGGCTGACGAAAGAAGCGGAAGACGCCCGCAACGACGCTGCCTTAAAGGAACAGCAGCTCACGGAGGCCCAGTCCCTTCTGAATGCGACACAGTCCGAACTGGATGCCAGCCAGGCACGGGAAGCCCAGCTTCAGAATGATTTGAATGCCCTGGCAGGCGGTACGAAGTAGAAGGAGGGGGATAACCATGGCATATGATGCATTGATGGAACAGATCCAGGAACTGCCCCCGTCCAATAAGGAACCGTTATTCCGGAGACTCCTCGTGGAAGACGGACTTGCCTATCTGCGGGAGAAGGATGGGTCGATCATTGGCTTTGAAGTGGATCTGGATCGGGAACAGGTCCTTTCCGGGTTTACCCTGATCGCGATCCAGAAACATACGGTCTTTGCCTACCGGTCGGACCTGGGAGAAGCGCCCCGGCTGGTGCTCTTCCCGCCGCTGGATAAACTCTTTGATCAGGATTTCGAACTGCTGGACCTGATGGTGGTCAAAAAGCGGTTTACCGATTCCCGTTTTCAGGGAAGGGTCTTAAGCAAGGGAAAACTGGGCGATTTGGTGGCAGATCTGACGCCGCCCCAGAAACAGGTGGATCTGCCGGACACCACGGTCCAGGCCATGACCCGACAGATGGAGGAGATCCGGGAAGGGAAACAGACGGTCAAACTCCCGGACCCGCCAAAGGAAGAGGAACCGCCTGTGGAAGAACCTTCCTTTGCTGCGGAGGACGAATCCTTTGTAGCGGAGGAACCTTTTGTGGATGGTCCGCCGGATGACTTTGAGGAAGACCCGTATGCCGGATTCGATGAGTCCGGGTTCGGGGATTCCGGCTATGAGGAATACGAAACCTATGAAGAACCGGAACCGGTTCCGGAAGAGGAGCCGGAGGATGAGCGGAGCCGGAAGTTAAAAGCCAAGGCATCGGATTTCTCCCAGTTATCAGAGGTCAGTGAATTCTGTGCCGGCACACTTGGCGTATCCCGTCCGCTGGCGGTGACTGTCGTCAACAAAGCCTTGCAGTCAGAGGTGGCGCCCCAGTACCGGATTGACCTGGCCGTCAAACTGTTCTGCAAACTGTTTGATGAGAAACGGATCTGACAAATCGCCGAAACGTTGGAAGAAAAAAGAAGAGAAAGGATTTATGACATGCATCAGACAACCGATTTTCTTGCCCTGTACCGGGAATATGAGTCCCTCTTACGGGAGCAGGGATTGGAATACAAACAGATAGAAGATAACGCAGAAGACCAGACCCAGGACCGGATGCGGATCTGCCGCCAGATCCGGAACTACCTGGTTCATCAGGAGGACGCCGGGTTCTTAGAGATTTCCGAGAAACAGATGGCGTTCTTTCGGGGACTGGTGGAAATAGAGAAGACAAAACTGGATACTTTCGGGGAACACCTGCTGTCCTTGCGGAGCGGGGCCTGCACGCCGGAGGATTCCCCGGAAGCCGTGTTAAAGAAGATGAAACGGTTAAAGACCTGCGTGCTGCCGGTATGGGAGATCAAAGAGAGTTCTCTGCGAAAGGATATCCCCCACTGGACGGCCTGCAAAGACGGCACATACCGGATTGAGGCGCTGCTGGGACAGATCACGTTGATCCATGTGGCGCTGCTTTTGGCCAAGGGTTCGGAAACCATTGGGAGCGGGTTGAAGAGATATGAGAAACCGGATGTGATCCTGCGCCCGGATACCCGGATGCCGGAAGCACTGAACTTTGCAGAGGCATCCCCTTTGATCTGCTGTACGGAGGATGGGACGATGAAAAGCGGTTTTCTGGGTGCCTATATCCGGGAGAATGGAAGGTGGTAAGTGAAATGCGTTGGATAGAACAAGTAGCGAAAATCCCACAGCCTCGCGGAGGTTATCTACCCTCTCGTTATCTTAGCACAGAAACCTTCTCCGATGAGAAAACGCTGCCAGAAAACCGGCTGGTTTCTCCCATGATCCTTTCAAAAGTGGTAACCCGGCTTGCAAAACTGTCTGTGTTACAGGGACCAGGCACCGGCAGCTTTCTTCCGACAATTCGTCTTACCGTGTTGCAGCCGGAAATAGAGGCATTCTGTTTTCGTGAATTCCATGGAAAACCCGGTTCCACAGAATTGGCAAGATCCCTGTTACAAAAAGTGAAAGGCCTGGATAAAGAATCTGTTGATGCTGTCTTCCGCCTCTGTGCCTATTCTTATCAGTGTTCCTGTTCCGGTTATCATCGGCCGGTAAAACCGCTTGAGGTCTCAGATCAGGACATTGAAGCAGCCCTTCTTTTGCTGCGACGGATACAAGCATTCTGGAATGCCGGATCGAAACCTCTGTTTGTCAATTATCCGGTGAAAGGCGGATGGGGAATCCAGGAAGGGCAGATCGAGTTTCTTGCGGCCAATGGCATTTATGCTATCCAGTGCCGAACAGGAAAACCTTCTGCAACCGACACATTGAGTCAGCTGCTTCGTTATCTTATGCTGAAACATACCGTATCGGCAGGGATGGAACATATTTTGCGGATCGGATTCTGGAATCCCATTCAGAATAAGATCTTTTTCTATCCTTTGGACCGGGTAGAGCCTGATCTTTGTTCCTGGCTGGAGAAATCCGTTATTGGATATCCTGCGGAAGAACAAATCCAGAAAAGGCAGAAAATATGGGAAAGGACGGAGTGAGCGTTCTATGGAATAAAACTGGTAGAGAACAATGGGTTTCTATTATGGAGTGACAGATGGTGTTCCAAAGGAAGGAGCAAAGCCCATCTGTACCTGGACGTCTGATTCCAGACCCTATCAACTGGACAACGTTCTTTTAGCAGGGGAGCAGTATACGTGGATTGAGACAAAGGCGCCTTTGGGTTATCTTCTGGCAGATCCGATTACCTTTACGGTAGAAGATACGGCAGATCTCCAGACCTATACCATGATGGATGCCTTCCGTACCAGTTCCGTCACCTTAAAGAAGTATGATACGGACGGGACAACACCTCTTCCCGGCGTGGAGTTTTCCTTACGGTTTGTCTCATGTGACGGGGACCCGGACGGAGATTTCCTGTTACAGGAAGGGGAGACCGTTACCGGTGTGACCGATGAACAAGGGTGTGTGACGTTTGAAGGGTTAAACCGTGGTACTTATGAGATTACGGAGACAAAGACCGTGAAAGGCCATACCCTGCTGACAGATCCCATCACGGTAACGCTGCCCCTGTCCTTCACAGAAGCAGAACTTTCGGAGATAGGAAATGTAGACCGGTCGCAAGGCGTACAGATTGATGACAAGTGGTATTTCTTCGACTGCATCTATGAAATTACCAATGAGGGAACCCTCACCATGCCGATGACAGGTGAGAGTCCTGTCCGGTATCCTGTTTATGCAGGACTTGGACTGCTGGCTGTTTTTTGTCTCCTGCTTGTCTTAAGATTCCGCAGACGGTCCTGAACCATAGAAAAACAGGAAGCGTAGAAAGCCAGCTGTTTTCCGGGATGAAATCGGAGCAAAAGGGCTTGTCTTTCTACCAGCCATATGATAAAATGATTGTAACAAAAGAGGAACGGAGGGATCATCCGTTGGGATACGTAAGATGATATCGCCGAAGCCATCGAAAACAAAGAGACTTCGGGGGTAAAACCGAAAAACCAGTTACCAGATAGGTAACTGGTTTTTCTTATGTTCTGGTAACAGACTTTGAAAAGCACCTCTTAGGCGTAATATACCAGACTTACGTTCCCGATATTTTCCGTACACCCTCAAGACGGATACTCCCTTCTGTGATAAGATAGAAGAAAAAGATGAAATACCGATAGGAACGGTATAGAACAATAACGGAGGATTAAGTATGGGAAAGATACAGAAACGGAACCGGGATATCGTGGTCAAGACACAATTTAATATTGGAGGCAGCCGGGGCAGATCCGTACGGGGATTCATTGCGGACTATGTGGCCCGGGGTGCTGCAACAGACCCTTCCCTGGGTTATCTTCCGCCTACTGACCGGCCGGTGGTGGAGGGGGATGGCGTTGCTTTTACCCTGTCTTCCACTGCCATCTCCAAGGAAGAAACCCTTGCTTTGGCAGACCATGTGGAGGACCTGTTCCAGCAGGGGAACCGGGCGATCCAGCAGATGGTGTTTTCCTTTGACCCGGAGTATCTCATCCGCCAGGGCCTGGTGCCCCGGGATGTGTCTGTGCTGGAGAAGGGCGGATACAAATACAACTATGATGACCTGCGGCTGCGCCACTGTGTCCAGGCCGGGGTTGCAGCCATGCTGGAGAACGAAGGATATTATGACGGGGAGATGGTGGCGGCGATCCAGTCGGATACCTACCATCTCCATGTCCATGCCGTGGTTTATGAAGATGGGAGCAAATATACCCGCAAACATGGACGGGAGGAACGGGGTGTGATCAAAGCCAGTTCCCTAAACCGTCTCTCCCACGCCATGGACCGGTACCTGGAAAGCACAAGGGATCTATCCTGCGTTCCTACTCAACGGGTCCTGCTGCCGGAGAGCCTGCCGAGACGACAGGACGTAGTCATTTTGGATCTACCGGTCCGTACGACGTATCTGGATCCTTATCTGCAACTGCTGGAAGCGAAGGAACGGGAGAAAGCCCTGGAACGAATGGTACCGGAGGAGGAGATGGACCAGATGCTCTCCGGAATTGTCCAGGAAGGGCCCGTCACAGAGCATTGACAGACCATTGCCGGCATGGTATGATCAGAATCGGGCAGACCGAACAAAGTTTCCCTTTCTGTCTGCCTTTTCTCCCTTAAAGGTTTTTAATACTTTCTTCTCGAAATGGACACAAACCAGTCATATTTCTTTGGTATCCTATCTATGTCGGAAGGAAGCCGGGATGCTTCGACAAACTCCTTTCTTTTGTATATATAAATAGATGGTGTGTGACTGCACAACGGAAAAGACGGTCGCCGAATTGGCAGCTGTCTTTTTTGTGCCTGTCAGACCCACTTTTTGAAATGTCAGGGCTATGGTATAATCAGAAGAAAGAGAAAATGTGGGGGAAGTTTCCCCAATGGCATAGAAGGGAGCAACTGTTATGGCGAAAAACGCACAGATCCATGTTACCGTGATGCCGAGTACCCGGGAGCGGCTGATCCGTTTCTGTGAGGAACATGAGGGTATCAATCAAGGGGATGTGGTAGAGGATGCTTTGAAGAATTTTTTTGACCGGCAGGACCGGATCCATTCGGCGCCGGACCTGGTCCTGGAACGGATCAACGCCCTGACCTTATCGGTCATCGAATGCAACCGTCTGCTGAGTGAGATCAAGGAAAAAGTGGACCGGCTGGAGGAATAGGAAGAATAAACCAGGTCATTGAAACCTACCGGCAGATCCCGGCCTGGAAACATTTGGTATCCCTGGACGATCCGGTGGAACTGACCTTCTGTTTCAACCGAACCGAATGGGTGATGGAACCCTGTCTCTATGCAGACCTGATCCCGGAACCCAGCTTTGGTTTTCAGGGATGAGAGAAACAGGGCGGATACTTTCCGGCCTGTTTTTGTTTTATTCTATGGATTTCCAGGGTCAGAAGATCTTGTCGGACTGTTGTCCGGTATCGGCACACCCTCTTTTCTGCCTGCTCCATCTTTGATACAATAGAAGAAAAGAGACGAAAAAAAAGGAGGAATGAGATGTGAAACGAGTATTTGGCCTCGGTCTGCTGTTTGTGATGATTGCTGCCTGTGCAGGCTGCGGAACAACCCCGACAGAACCAACCGAAGACACGGCTGTTTCTTCGGAGACAGCTCCGGCGGAAGATATCTCCTTTACTTATGTGAACCGGCCGGATGGGACGATAGCGGTGACGTCGTACCAGGCGTCTGAGCAGCCGGAAGTGGTGGAAATCCCGTCGGAGATTGATGGGAAAACAGTGGCAGAGATTTCCGGCTTCCTGTTTATGCAGGAGGAACATGTCAAAAAAGTCATTCTGCCGGAAACGCTGCGGGAGATTGACAACAGTACGTTTTTAAATGCTACCTCCATCGAAGAGGTTGTGATCACCGGGCCATTGGATATGATCGGAGAAGCGGCATTCAGCGGATGTTCTTCTCTTGTGAAACTGGATTTCCGCAAGGGATTAAAAGAGATCGGGTACGTGGCCATAAATCTGTGTGAGAACCTGGAGGATGTATACCTGCCAGAAGATCTGGAAAGCACCGATGATGTGGCCATCTGTATTCTCTGCGATAAAGTGACGATCCATGTTCCGAAAGGATCCCAGACAGAGACGCTGATCCGGGAAATGCAGAAAGGTTCCGACTTTACCGGGACCATCCTGGCAGAATGACAGAAAGGTGGTGAACAGCAGATGGAGGAAGAGGAAAAAGAATTAAATCTGGATGAACTGTTAAGTGATGTGACCCCCAGTCTGGTGACGCCTCATCTGACCGAGATCCTGGGCGCCAACAGCAAAGTCCGGCCCAAACTGATCGCCCAGTATATCATCCGGGGTATGGCCAAATCCTTAAAGGACCCGGTACGAAAAGAAATCATCCATGAAGGGGAGATCCGTATGATCCACTATGTGGACGTGGAACCTTTATGCACCGGTTCCTGGGCCTTACTGTCCCTGATCCTTTTGCAGCTTTCCTACGGGGAACAGAGCACGCTGATTGAGGCCCTGTACCCGAAGAATCTGCAACTGTGTGCCAAAGCCTTTGCGGTCGTTTTTACCCCGGAACTGAAGACCCGCACGGTGGTCTTAAAACAGGACCAGCAGGTATTAGATGGGATTGAATCTGCCAATGCCGGGATCGCCATGGTTCTTGCCCTGTTGAAACATGCAGGGACGATCCCCCATGTGGATGAGATCAATAAGAACCGGCAGGCCATGCGCCAGCTGGTCAAGGAGAAACAGGAAACCCAGCGGTATCGGGAAGGGTTTGCAGATAGCCAGGCCGCAGCGAAACATAAGGACGGCCTGGGACGGTGAGAGGGTCTTGCAGATCGGGGATTGTTCTGATAATATAGGAGATAGGGAAGGTTTTCAGAGTGTTTCCTTCCCATCCTATTTTAAGGGAGGGCTTAAAAACAGCCTGGCCCTATAAAACTACTACCGCAGGGCATGCGGGAAGTTACGCCTGTGGAGACCATGTAAGACCTGCTCTTTGGAGGAAGGCAGGCAGTGGTCGAAGAAGCAGGAATCCTTTGGGTTAAACCATGGGAGTGTCAACCCCTCAGTCTGACATGTTAGCAAGACATGAAAAAACCACAGAAAAAGAACAGGATCCGGATCCTGTTCTTTTTCTTTATCGACGCATCTGGCGGAAAGGGACCGGCTTCATCAGACAGAGTTCCAGATTTTCCAATGCCTCCCGGATCTCTTCTTCCGTGTTTCCCCGGGGATAATCGGTCAGATCCTGCAAGGGACAGAACCGGCGGTCAGAAGCTAAAATCCGGATCACAAAGGTGTCAAACTGTCCCTCCACCAGGATCCGGTACTGGGTTGGGATATGGGCGTACCAGAGTCGGAACCAGCCGTGGTGCTGCCAGTTACGCTCTGTCCGCATCAGGACCATCTGGTCTTTGAACTGGTTTTCAACCAAAGGTCGCCCTGCTCTGAGAGTGGGACGTGAATTGAAATTTTGTCCCGGACACGGAACACTTTCCGGCCTTTTCCTGTGATATAATAGGGAAAAGTGAGGTGAAACTGATGCGAAAGAAATTACTCAATGAGAAGCGGGCGGAATTAAAAGCCCTGCCGGTTCCGGAACTGATCGAACGGATTACCAGCTATCCGGACCAGGACCTGTTAAACCGGAACGAGGACGGGTCCCGACGGAAGTTTCCCACCGGGGAAGTGGCCCAGGGGATCAGGGACAGGGGTTATCAGCTGTCGGAGAAACAGTATTACGCCCTGATCCACAACTTTTCGGCGGTCACGGTACCGGAGATGAAGGTGGTGGGTGTAACCTTCCGGGAGAACCATCCCCAGGAGTTTCAGAAAACTCTGATGGAACAGAAAGGCACCCGGTCGATCTATGAGATGGATTATCGCCTGACGCCGGAGCCGGATAACCCCTATGACGCCAATGCCATTCGGGTTTCTGTCCAGAAGATGGACGGGTCCTGGCACCAGATCGGGTACCTGAACAAGGAGTTTGCGGCAGAACATCCCCTGTTTGAGGAGCAGGAGGCAAAGGGATATCTTCGGGATTATTCCAACGGGCATCTCAAGCGTGTGTCCTATGCCCTGTCCCTGGATACGGAAGAACTGGACCGGAAAGCGCCGGCACAGTTCCTCTACGAAGCCCGGGGAATTTCCAACAAGGCACAGGGAAAACTGTCGGATCTGGAGCAGATGGATGGGGTGGCCCGTGCCCGAATGACCGACCACCAGCTCTTTGTCTATACGGACCGGCCCCTGACCCAGGAGGAACAGCAGGCGGTCATCGGACAGACGGCCGGGAAGAACTCTGGCGTTTCCCTGACCCGGGTGGATACCCGGATCCCGGACCTGGAGCTGACGGATGAAATGCTCGCCGGAATCGGGGACTTAAGCTTGGATAAGGGCGGGAGGGCGCCGGAGATGGAAGGGATCCGCTATGAGCGTTCTTTTACCCTGACCCGGGAACTGCCAGACCCGGAGGGGACGCTTGCTGCCTTAAACCGACGGGCCAGTGAGGTAACGGTCGATTCCTTAAATGGGGACCTGGACCAGTATACCGGCCGCTCTCCAGTGACAGGCCTTACCTGGGAACTTTCCGGTCCCAGGCAGGGGACGGTGTGCCTGACGGCCCGGGAACCGTTGTCAGACCAGGAACGGTATGTAGCCGACCGGGCGCTGGAATTTGACCAACAGTCTGGTGGGGCGGCAGCCATTCTCCGGGAAGCCTCCGGGGACTTTCGGATGACGCCTTTTGTTCCGGAGAACGGACATCTGACGCTCTCCCCCTCTTCCCTTGCCTTAACACCGGAAGACTTTGACGGCCTAGCTGAACCCGATGCGGGGCTGGTGCAATAGGGTCTGTACGAGGTTTTTTGAAAGAGGTATAATAAGGATAGCTTGTTCCTGCGCCCTTTTTTTAAGAATCTGTACCAGGCAAAGGAACAGCAAAAAGAGGAAAGGAAGAGATGACATGAACATTTCCCAGCATCCTGGCTCCCAGTCGAAGGGACCGCCGGATCCGGACGGGCTGATGAGCCCGGACTTCCAGGACCAGCCGATCCCGGATTATGAACAGCAGAAACGAAAGGAACGGGAATCTTTGTACCGGCAGGGTGTCCCAAAGATCCCGGAGATGAGCGTCTCCCAGTGGCTGCTGGTCCATCTGCTGCTCTGGATCCCCATTGTGGGCCTTGTCATGCGGATCATCTGGGCGACCGGAACGGTTGATCCGGGAAAGGAGAACCTGGTTAATTTTTCCCGGGCATCCCTGATCTGGATGGCCATTGAGATCGGAATTTCCATCTTCCTGACACTTGCTGTCTGGAACTCCCTCTACTGGCTGATCATGAACGGGCTGCACGCCGCCGGATATCCGGTATAATCAATAACCATAAGAAAGGATAAAAACTATGGACTACAATTCGACAATGTATGTGACCGATACGGCCTCCGCCGGCCTTGGTGTCGGCTGGATGCTGGTCATCCTTGCGGTGGCTGTCTTGATGATCGTCGCCATGTGGCGGATCTTCGCAAAGGCGGGCGAAGCGGGCTGGAAAGCCGTTATCCCCTTCTACAATACTTACATTCTGTATAAGATCACATGGGGGAACGGCCTGTACTTCCTGCTGCTTTTAATCCCTTGTGCGAACTTCGTGATCCAGATCATTACCAGTGTAAAACTGGCCAAGGTGTTTGGAAAGAGGATCGGGTTTACCCTGGGACTGATTTTCTTAGGCCCCATCTTTCAGCTGATCCTGGCCTTTGATTCCTCTGAGTATCAGGGCATATAGGAAAGGTTCTTCTGACAATCGAAGTCTTAACTATGCACAGCATGTAATGATTGGGAAGAACTGGCTCAGGGAGCAGCTGTCAGAGCTTGGGGCTTTGCATTTGACAACGGGCGGTGATACCGCGAATAAACGGATTGACTGGGGTATTGAAAAAACCCATGCAAACGATGCCATATGTATCACCAGCCTGCAACCGATTACCTGTGATGTAAAAGAGTGGGTGATCAAGCCTATGCGCAGGCAGAGTAAGGCCAGAACAGACCAGGTCCTTGGGATCAGGCACAGAGATCTGGTTGCGTACACGTTTAAGAACGGTGAGACTTACAAAGGTTATGTGACAGCGTTGTATCCGAAACAACATGCGTTAAATTTCCAGAGTGCGACAAAACATTGCAAAAAAGTGAATGCGGAAAAATGTAAGCTGCTTTGGAAATACTCAAAAATCTACTGGTTAGAAAATGTAAGCTGACCATGTTTGATTGTATTTAAACACGATTTCATATATTTTTGAAAGGAGGAAAATCCATGAAATGTGTCAACTGCGGCATGGAGCTTGCACCGGGAACCACGGTGTGCCCCAACTGCCATGCCACCCAGCCGCTTCCCAGCATGGACGATGTCCTGCACTCCGATGCGGTAAATACGGGAGCAGAGGCCCGGATGCAGCAGACGCCGCCTCCGCCGGGAAACCATCCCAACGGGACACCGTACTTAATCGGAGGGATCATTCTGACCGTCTTGGGCGTCTGCTGCTGTTTCTTGTTTGTACTCCCCTTCTCCATTACCACCATCGTGTTTGCAGCCAAGACCAACGGCGCTGTGACCCGTGGACTGTATGAGGAAGCTGCCAGAAGCCTGCACTGGGCGAAGATCTGGCTGATCGTTTCCCTGTGTGTGGCCGGTGCGACCCTGCTCTTCGACCTGGTTGTCGGGTTTATAGGGATGATGGCAGATACGAATACGAATGTGACCTATGACTACTACTATTAAAGGCCGGATGGTCTGTCTGCTTTGTGGATGCCTTCTTCTAGCTGTTCTTGGTGTGTTATGGATCCGGGGATATCTGCCAGTCAGCTGTCTCTTTTATGACCTGACCGGGTATTACTGTCCCGGATGCGGGTCCGGGCGGATGGTCCGAGCCTTTCTTTCCGGGAATTTCCTTACGGCTTTTGCCTACAACCCGGTGTTCTTCTTTCTTTTGCCCGTTACCGGACTTTACGGTGTGTTCCGGGCGCTGGAATGGGCGATCACCGGCACCGTCTCCCTGGGAGGCGGGAAAAAGGAAGCCGCTTTCTGGATCCTGGTCATGGCTTTTGTATGGTGTTTCGGAGTTCTCCGGAATCTTCCGGGGATGGAAGCATTGGCTCCCGGAGGACTGCTCTGAATGAAAAAAATGCCTTGCGATTCCCAGTTTCTGGTGGTATACTTAACTTGCCGGACATGATGGATATGGCAGCATATCCTGTGAGTGGTGAGGCGATGCTGTGGCGAGTACAGCAGGGCGTTGGTGGCTGTCAGGTCGAATGATCTGGCAGCCCTCCTTTTTCTTCTATTTTTTGCCGTCGGAAGGAAACTTCCGGCGGTTTTTTTGCTGTCTGTAGGGCTTTTGGGACAGGAACGGACAGAAAATCCCCTACTCACACCCTCTGGAGGGAACGTTCCCCCTGTGCTATAATGAGGATATCTTAACGGAAAGGAGAGAAAAAGATGTTAGGACGACACAATCGTGAGCGTGAACAGGAGCATGCTTTTTACGAGCGTACTCAGAAAAACGCCACGGAACGGCGCCGGGACTTAAAGCAGCCCATCCGCAAAACGGTCAAGAACAAGGCATCCTCCACCTGGTGGTATAAGGGGCCTGCCATTGCCATTACCGCCGGAATCGGGATTGCTGTCCCGGTGGTCGTACAGTATTTCCTTATGGTCTGGTCGAACTTGAGCATCGAAGCGTCCCAGCGGACCGGATTCTGGCACAATTACGGGTTTATCCCTATTTATGTGCTGTGGTTTCTGATCGGGATCCCGGCCATCGGCGCCTATGCCCTGCACCGGTGTAAAGCGGTCTGGGCCAACAACAATGCCATGTTCCTGTCCGATGACATCGAGGAGTATGCCAACGACGCCTATGTGCGGACTCCGGAACATATCATCCGGGAGTTTGACGCGGCGCCGGATGCAGGCCTTGGCTTTGACGGCCATGTATCCTCTTTGGTCAGTCACATGATGATCTCCAACAAAGGGATCAAAAAGATTGATATGCCCCAGCTGGACCCGGACCGGGAAGGCCAGGTCATGATGGATGAGAAGGGCAATGTGGTGACTAAGAAGATGGAGATGTTCGACAAGGATTTCGGACGGCTTCTGTTTAAGTTCTCCAACGTGTCCATGAAGGACCAGAAATGGTATGATGCCACGGACTATGCCTTCAACGAGAAGAACTCAAAGAAGGAAGCCAAGTACGGCAATGCCCGGAAAGGGGCGTTCGGCCGGAAGGAGTATGACACCCTGGCAGACTACATCAACGGGGAGTTCTATCCCCTGGAGACGGACACCCAGCGGCCGGCTGGTGTCTATTTTTATGATTCCCGCCCGGTAAATACGATTTTGATCGCTATTACGAGAGGCGGTAAGGGAAACATATGTTCGATTTGTGCGGTGTAAGGTACCAATGGTATTGATAAGCCGCGCAAAAAAGAATAAATGGCCCGGCTTGTAGGGTAACCTGCAAGTCCTCGGATTTTATTGCGACGGAAAGCCTATTGAGCCGTTCCTGCCGAAACAGTGAGGCGAAAGCCCGTGCTGGGAGAAATCCAGGCTGGGAAACCGGAAATAAAGGAACGGACGGCCCTAAGGTTAAATCCTAAGGGGCTGTAAGTCGCCTGGCTTCGGCGCTAGGGCAGTTTCGCAGCGAATCCGCTTCTCGTACCTTGCCGTGCAAGGACGATGCGGGACGTTCACAGATTAGCCCCTTGTGGGGGAGGCGTGGTAACAGCGCCAGATCCGGATGGTAACATTCGGGGAAGTAGAAGTGCAAGCCAATGGCACAGGAAAAATACCCCTCCAGACTTATCTGGATGACCAAATAATCGGGCACCCATCGAGAGGTGGGCCGGGCACGTCCCGGTACCAGGTGTTGCGCCCTGGGAAAAACGGTACTGAAAAGTCGCGTCAGACTTTTATTGAAGCCAGTATAGACCTGTGGACCAGAGAAAAGAAGAAGTGGAACCTGTTCTGTACGGACCCGAAAGGAGAACTGTTGGCCAAGTTTTACTACCCGGCAACGGTCCGGGGGATGGAAGTGATCCAGTTCAACCTGATGCATCCCCATCTGACCAACGTGTTCAATCCTCTGATCAATGCCGTGCAGCAGTTCCGACGGAACGATCCCACGAAAGGAACGGCCATCATTGACGCCGTCATTGAGACCCTGTTCCCGGACAACGGGGAGATCTGGAACCCGGCAGCCGGAAATATGTTCCGAAGAGCGGTCTACATGGTCATGGACTACTACATTGAACAGGAAAAATATCTCCGGTATGTGGGCCATCGGGATAATGTGCCCCAGGAGATCATCGACATGGAGATTGACAAGCTCTATGGAAAAGTAACCTTATTTAACATTTACCGGCTGATCGGCGAGCTGGCGGCCAAAGTGAGCAAGGACGAGGCCTTTATCAATGTCAACCCGGACGAACCGGCGGTGACGGAGAAAGATCTCTTAACCCTGATGTTCGATGCAATGGCCATGCTTCCCACCAATGACCTGCGGAGCAAAGCCATCACGGCCAACAATGCCATCAAGCAGGTAGCAAGCGCACCCCAGACCATTGCCGGTATTTATGCAACCCTTTTGACGGGCCTCTCGGTGTACGCCGATGATACGGCCATCGCCCTGATGTCCGGCGGGCTGTCCGACTCCTTTGACATTACGGGACTCGCCTTCCCACGGCGGGTGGGCGTGAAATTTGACGACGCCTACATCAAGAAGTTCCGGATCACGGAGGAGCTATGTACCTGGACGGTGTTCCGGGATCCCTACTTTAAGGAGCGGTATGAAGGCAGCGCCTTTGAACACAAGGAGAAACTGCCGCCGTCAGGCTGGACCTGGGGCCATTTCGCCGGGACGTTTGACCAGGAAGTGGTCTATATCCGGTTGACTATTTCCAGCGGCCACACGGTAGTCAAGACCTTCAACTTCCGGCTCACGAAAGGGTATAAGACCTTTGACAACATCTCCTTTGTGATCGACCCGATCACAAAGAAAAAGATCGTCTCCGGCGGTACCCTGGAAGAGTGGGATATCAAGGAACAGAAGGTCACGGTGTCTACGTTTTTGACCAATGTGTTTGACTATGTGGGACAGACCTACCGGATGAAGGACATGCCGGTGATCACGTCCAACCAGGTTTATTATACGGAGCGGCCCAAGTGCATCTTTGCCGTGACGCCGCCCCATTTGCAGGTATATCAGCGGCACATCCTGATCATGATCAAGCAGATCTTAGATGAGGTATACTCCATGTCCTATGCGACCAAGACCAACCGAAAACCCATCGTGGGAACCAGGCTGATGCTGGAGGAGTTCGGTAACATCCGCTCCGGCGACCAGGGAATCCCGAACATTGATACGGCCACATCCATTGCCCTGGGGCAGGACGTGCAGATTACCTTCGTGTTGCAGTCCTTCCAGCAGCTGCGGGCCATCTATTCGGAAGAGGTGGAGAAGGTTATCCGGTCCAACTGCGCCAATACCGTGTTCCTGAAATCCAACGATGAGGAGCTGGTCAATGAACTGGTGCGGATGTCCGGCACCACCCATGAACTGCGGATGAAGAGTAAATCGGTATCCCGGAAACTGGCGGATGTGGTGACCACCGCAGAGCCGGTGGTAAACTTATCCGGCGAGCATACGGAGACCACAGCGCTCACGGCCAACGACTTCCTGTTTTTGGCAGGGCCTTCCCCGGGAAATAACATTACCATTATTTCCGGCGAGATGCCTATCGTCAATAAGCTGGATCAGATCATGCCGATGGCAGCGGGCTTACATAAGCTCCTTCCTCAGCAGGTCTACAACAAGAAGAAAGGCCAGACGGAGCCCTATTCGGATTCCAGCATGCCGTCCTCCATCCGGGATAATGTCAGTTACCTGGATAATGTCATCGACGGGGAGAAGATGGTCCGTGCAAGGGTGGACCAGGCGAAGATCGCCCGGAAAATGAAGGATGATTTCCTGCGGGTGGCCAAGGAACACAATATCCAGGTGTCTGAGGCCAACGGGGAACTGGCAGACCTGATGATGAACTATGTGTACGAGGAGTATGACAAGCAGTCCGGAACATCCCGGAAGAATCTGTCGGCTCCGGTGGAATACTGGCAGGTGGCTAAACAGATGGCCAAGCAGATCATGATCATCCGGGATCCGAAGAAGGATACCAAGGAGAAGATGAGTGCTGCTACTGCCTTGCGAGAATCCCTGGTACGCTGTGCCATCGACGAGAACCTGGCGTCCTTAACCCGCATCTACAAAGACCGGAAACTTGCAGAAGGACAGCCCGGGGCAATCCTGGGTTATGATCCCATGGCGGTATCCACATTCGTGGGACAGATGCTGGTGGAATATCCGGAACCGGCGCCCCTGGAAACAGAGGACCGGGATATTGACGCGGAAGCTGCCAAAGATCCCAACTATGTGAAGAAAGATCCGTATGCGCAGCCGGACTTCGACGCTTTCGATTCCCATGCCATTGACACTCTGGAAGGAATTCTGGTGGAGATGGCGGAAGGCCGGATCGCACCGCCGAGAGGCTGTGCGTTTGTAAAGACGGCTTCCGGCGATGAGGCAGAGTGGGAACTTCGGATTGATGACGAGTTCATCGCTTCTTACAAGCTCATGGGGGATGACTCCTATGCGGTGACCTTTAACGATGACCGGGCGCTGATGAGCCGTCTGGTCTCCAAAGTACCGGAGCTGGTGGAACGGGTCAATGCCCGCCTTATGGACGAGGATTATTAAGAAAATTAAGAAAAAGGCTGTCTTCTGGCAGCCTTTTTTCCTTTGTCACGAAGCACACACGGTTCGGGAAAATCTGGTATACTGATGATAAGAAACCAAGAGAAAGGAAGGACATACTATGGCAAGAAATCTTCGGGAACGGATGACCCGGCAGGCAGAGCGGGCAACGGGACAGATGAATCAGACAGCAGAAGCTGCCATTGACAAGGCGGCCGACGCGATCAAACATACACCGGAAGCACTCAAAGCATTTCCCCGGGCAGCCAAAGAAACGGCACAAAACATCCCGGAACACCTGAAAAACAAGGCAGACCTTCTGATGCGTAATGTGGAGGCCAAACAGATGCTGGAAGATCGGCTGTTAGACAGGGAAGATTACAGCGAAAAGGAATTCCTGGAACGGCTGGCCACAGACCCCCAGATGCGCAAAACTGTAGAACGGATCCTGGAACCGGCCTTAAACCCTACTCCGGTAACGGCTGACCCTCTCTTCCAGGAGAACGGGTATATCAACATCGGGGCCGGGCTTTCCACGTTCTGGAATGCGATGCAGGAGAAAACGGAAATCGAACTGGATGAGCTGGAACAGCTGGATAATATCCTGATGGGGATTGAAGCCGGGCTGGATAAGGACATGGAACCGGATACCCGCAAATCCATGCTCGCAGCCGTGGGCTTTGACCAGGAACAGATTGACCGGCTGGTTCCCCTGTCGGAATATGCAGAATATGAGGAGCGGATCAAGGATGTGATGCGTGCGCAGGTCGCAGAGGAAATGGATCTGGATCCGGAAACGGATGGAGACCTGATCAACGATATCGTCGAGGATAAGATCATGAACGCAAAACTGGCCGTGGATCCGGAAGATCTGGAAGGCCCGGATTATGAAGAAACGTATGGATACTCCATGCAGGAGATCTATGAAATGTTCTCCGAGGAACCGGCGCCGGAAGAGATGCCCCAGGACGCCCCCATTGACGATACGGACTGGGCCCGGTATATGGAAGCGCCTCTGGAGGAGCTGGAGGATATCTACAACGCTTCCTCGGAGGAGAACTACCAGGCTTACCTGGATACAATGGCAGCCTTTGAAGAGGAACAGCGGGGAGACCTGGACCTTCGTCCAGAGGATTTCTCCTTTGCGGAGGAACCGCCGCAGTTCGGGATCACGGAGGATGACCTGGCCTTTGCGGAACACTGGCAGGAGGAAGACCAGGGCATGGGAAATTATTGAAAAAAAAACCTGTGGGAAAACCCCACAGGTTTTTTGTGTCAAAGCTGCTGGCTTTCTGAGGATTCCAGTCCTGCCAGGTCGGCGCCGGTCAAGTGGAGGGCGTCCCCATTTAAGACCTCTTTACCTCCCACCTTTTGATCCACTACATGCGCGCCGTTTATGACCGCATCTCCGGTAATGGAGGAATCCCCTTCTACGACAGCGCCGAACATGAGCCGTGCCCGGTCCCCGATCTCGGCATGGCCCCTGGGACGGATCTCATCCCCAATGGCGGATGATTCCACCTGGGCCTCCCCGGAGATGGTACAGGACTGGAGGATCTGGGACTCCCGCAGGTACGGGCTTCCGGTAACCTCTACATGGTCGTGGATTTCACAGGAGCGGATATAAGCGCTGCCCCCGATCCTGGTATGTTCCCCGGCAATGACCGATTCCCCGGCAATGACAGCATCATCCCGGATATTGGCTCCCCAAAGATAGGCATCATCCCGGATCTTTGCCTCCCCTTCCATGAGAGCCTTCCCGGTAACTTGGGCGTTCCCGGAAACCTGTGCTTCGCCGACAACCCTGGCCGGGGACTGGATCCAGCAGGTGCCTTCCCGGGACAGGTTGTTTTCCCCGGTCACATAACCGCCCAGTTCTCCTCTGTCAATGGTGTAGGACTTCTGGCCCGGACCTTTGATCTGGAACGTTTCTGTTGCCTGTAACCGGTACAGAGATTCTCCCTGGTAGGTTTCGTTGGTTTCCAACAGCTGATATTTTCGTGTACTTTGACCCATAAGGTAATCCTCCTTTTCACTTTGTTTCCTCTATTTTACCACAAACCCGGTCTGTCCGGGCAGGGCCTGTCAGACCCTCTGTACAGGGATGGCAGGATCTGATAAACTAAGAAAGCAAGGGAAAAAGGAGCTTGCCTACCCTTATTTTGTTCGTGATTTTATGGCAGAGAAGGAGAAAAACTATGGCGAGTATTGAAGAAAAAGTGGAAGAACATTATAAAGCTCTTCTGGATGACCTGGGCATCCGCCACTTCGGTAAAACGGAAGAGATCAACAGTGCGATCACAAAAGCACTCAAAGATGCAGATTCCAAGTCCGGAGGCTCCGGTGCAAATTATCCGGATATCCGGCTTTTGTTACAGAATAAGACCCGCAGGGACATCCCGGTAATGATCGAGGCGAAAGGCTCCAAGAATAAACTGGAGAAACGGACAACAGAGGGAGAGATCGAACTTATAAGCAACGGAAAGAACCCCAACCGTGCGGTGCAGCAGTTTGCGGTCAACGGAGCCCTCCACTACGGTCTGGCAGTCCTGGAGGAAGGTACATACAATGAAGTCATCATTGTCGGGATCAACGGCACATCCCTGGAAGAGGGGCATGTCAAAGATCCGGAAGCGAAAGCCTATTACGTGGCAAAGAAAAATGACCAGGTTCCGAAAGAGCTTGCTGGCTTTGATTTCGCACAGATGAGGGAGTCCAATATTGACGCTTTCTATGAACAGTTGGACAAGCTGTCCCTCACCGAAGCAGAGAAAGAGAAACTGAAACGGGACAAGGAAGAGTTGCTGGAACAGAGCATCAAAGGGATCCACCAGCGGATCTATGATGATGCAACCATGAAGACCCTCTTAGAAACGAATGAAAAGCTGTACCTGTTCTGCGGGCTGATCATGGCCGGGCTTACCACGGAGGGAGTAAAGCCTCTGGAAGCCTCTAACTTTTCCAGCAATGATGATGTGGATGAGAATGACGGCCGTATCATCTTAAGCCGGACAAAATCTTTCCTGCGTAAAAAGAAATGTTCGAAGGATAAGATCGACATGGTGCTCAACTACTTAAATCCGGTGTTTGGGAAACGGGACCTCTGGAAACCGGTGAACGGGGAAAGCATCATCAAGTCGATCTACAAACAGATCAAATCGGATATCCTGCCCCTTCTGGAGAGCAGTATCCACCTGGATTTTACGGGTAAGATCCTAAACAGCTTAAATGACTGGGTCTCCATTGAGAATGACCGGCTCAATGACGTGGTGCTCACGCCCCGGTTCGTGACAAACCTGATGGCCCGGATCACACGGACGGATAAGGATTCCTTTGTCTGGGATACCTGTATGGGCTCCTCCGGCTTCCTGGTCTCTGCCATGGAACTGATGATCGAGGATGCAAAAAAACAGATCAAAGACGGAAAGAAATTGAGTGAGAAGATCGATCATATCAAACATAACCAGCTGCTCGGGATCGAGATCCTGGGAAATATCTATATCCTGGCGGTCCTAAACATGATCCTCATGGGAGACGGCTCCTCCCAGATCATCTGCGGAGACTCCCATAAGGAAGGCCCGAAATTCATCCAGGACCATACGGAAACTTTCCCGGCCAATGTGTTCCTGTTAAACCCGCCCTATTCGGCGCCGGGCAAGGGGCTGATCTTCGTGGAGGAAGCCCTGTCCCAGATGGAGACCGGATACGGCGCTGTCCTGATCCAGGAAAATGCAGGTTCCGGACAGGGTGACGTCTATGCGAAACGGCTCTTACAGAAGAACACTCTGACAGCAAGCATCCATATGCCTGCTGACCTGTTCAATGGCAAGGCTTCCGTCCAGACGGCCATCTACCTGTTCCAGGTGAACCGTCCCCATGAGGAGGATGATGTGGTCCTCTTCCTTGACTTTTCCGAGGACGGTTACACCCGCCAGAACCGGAAGAAATCCACTCAGAAAGTGAACCTGCGGAATACAGACCATGCCCTGGAACGCTACGATGAAGTGGCAGCAATCTGTCTGGGAAAGAAACCAAAGACGAATTACTATACAGAAGCGAACGGGCTGGTCATCCGGGATACCATCTCCCTGGAAGGGAATGACTGGACGTTCAACCAGCATAAGAAGATTGATACGACGCCTACGGAAGAGGATTTTAAGAAGACTGTAGCCGATTATCTGGCCTGGAAAGTGAGCGGGATCCTGCGAGGGGAGGTGGCCTTGGATGTTTAAGACATTTAAGGTCGGTGAATTATTTGACATTCATCCCACCAATGCTTACAAAATGAAAAACGATGAGCTGTTTGCTACTGCCGGAACAACTCCCGTCTTATCCAATTCATCCGTGAATAATGGTATCGGCGGTTATTGCGGTCTTACGCCAACTGAACCGGGCGGCATAATTACATTTTCAGATACCACAACCGGTACAGACACAATGTTCTATCAACCAAACTCATTTATCGGGTATCCGCATGTGCAAGGCATGTATCCACATCAATCTGATAAGTGGAATGAGAAATGTTGCCTATATGTCATATCCTGCATTCGTAAGTCTGCGGGCAATGGTTGGAACTATGCCGTAAAGTTTAATCGGGCTCTCGTGAAGGAACTTTTCGTTGAACTTCCCGTTATCGAATCCCCAGATCCTGACCACGAATATACCGTTGATGACATTGACTGGCAGTATATGCAGGACCGCATCGCTGAACTGGAGCAGGACCGCATCGCTGAACTGGAGCAGGACCGCATCGCTGAACTGGACGCTTACCTGAAGGCAACCGGCTTGGAAGATTATACATTAACAGAGGAAGATAAGGAAGTGCTCTCTCTCTCTTCGGAAGCCGTTTCTGACGAAGGGGATGCTCTGGAAACTGATCGCAGGGATGGGAAGGTAAGGTTTGGGAAGTTTAAAGCATCTGATCTGTTTGATATTAAAAAAGGCAAACGATTGACAAAAGCTGATATGACAAAAGGGGATATCAATTTTATTGGTTCGACAGCAACAAATAATGGCGTGACTGCAAAGATTGGGAATACGGAATATTTACATCCGGGATATACCATTACAGTTAGTTATAACGGCTCTGTCGGAGAAGTATTTTTGCAGGAGGAACATTTTTGGGCTTCTGATGACGTAAATGTCTGGTATCCAAAATTTAAGTTTAATACAAAAGTTATTGAGTACATGATGACAGCAATTAAGAAATGTCGTGAGAAATATAATTACGCTGCAAAGTGGACATTAGATAAAATGCAGAATGAGATGCTTACATTACCTATTACACCCGATGGCGACATTGATTTCGACTACATGGAACGCTATATCCGTGCCATTGAGAAGATGACGATTGCAGATGTGGTAAAATACCGGGACCAGGAACTGTATGCAGCAAAACAGGCTGTTTGTTACTAGAAATCAAACTTTGACCGGATAGCAGGGTATCGAAACCCTGCTGTTTTTATGCCTGTCAGAGGGTGTGGACAAGCATTCTTCCATGTTTTAGAATAAAAATATTCATAAATGAGGGTTTTAATATTGACATTCGGGCTGTTCGTGTACTATGATATTGCCATGGAAAAGGGGATTTGTCAAATCCCCCTATCTAATAAGAATTCAAGCGGCGTCCGCTACTGCATGGAGTACAAAGAGGGACATCCGTTTCGCTGTAGGAGGCAGGACGGATGTCTTTCTTCTGGTTTATGAAAGGCAGGTGCATAGATCATGGTTGAACAATGGGAACTTGCCCGAAATCTTATCGACGCAAAAAAGGCATTGGATTCGTTATGGTTTATTTCTCAGCATTTGCAGGACTTATATAGTGCTCATGAGCTGTGTTATGACCGACGGAGCAGATATTATATAAATGCCTGTGCCGTTTTGGATAATACTGTATGTAAAAACAGAAATTATAAAAAGCAACTGCAACAAAGTGATTCCATCGTAGTGCAGCTTTTTACAGAACGTGACAAGCATTATGCCCATAAAGATAAAGATTATATGCCGTCTTTTCCATATGCGTCCCTTGAAGCCGAAGCTATATCATTACAGCGAGAATTGCAGCATGTAAGAGAATTATGCAAAGAATATCTTCCTAATGTTATCACATTAGATTTTGTATGCTATGATGGTGAATTGTTCAGACGGATTGAGAAAATCAATCCGAAAGATGAAGAACGCATCAAGCAGCAAAAAATGTCCATTATATAATGCATCCATTGTTGGCAAACCGACATTTTCAGCAAAGGTCTTATATGATATTGATGATTTGAAAATGCTGTCTGATGAAGAACGCAAAGAGTATTGTGTGATAGTGGATGATGGTCTCACCTTTGAGGAAGGTTTACAAAATCGTCAGGATATGTGCATAAAAGTTAATGTTCTCTATGATGAGAATATGTGGGCATCACCGAATGAAAAGGCATGGTTTGATACCCTTCAAGCCCGTAAGGATGGCTTCTTTGACAAATTTGGTATCATTCAACCGGATGTTATATGGAATGCTATTGTATCAGGACGATTGCCAGAACCAACTGAAAAAGAACTAAACGAATTACAGCAATTTATGAAAGAAATGAGGTATAACTTATGACAGTTTGTAATGATGGTGCAACTATAAACCGCATGGGCTGTTTCATCCATGCACCCGAAGGAACGTACACGCTGACTGGGACAATGCTCACAGGCCCGAACGGATTCCGGTCTATGAACGTGAACAGCGAAGCCGAAGCTGAGGCAATCGTCATTGGCCTGCACGGCGGGAAAAGATTCTGATAAATGACCGAAGAAAAAAGAAACACCCTGTACCAAAATCAAAGATTCAGTACAGGGTGTTTTATTATGATTCTTGCTTAACTTAATGACATTGGTCTGTGAAAGGCTGTTCTTTTTTATCTCTTAGATCCCGCAGACCGGGTTGTAGGTAAAGGACTTCGGCAAGGGGGCAATATGGGCTTCATACCAGGTAAACAGGTCGTTGCACAAAAGCAGCGGATAGTCCGGGGACGCCCCGGTCTCGACCTGGAAGGAGAGAAGCTCCATCATCAGGGTGCATAAAGCCAGGATCCCGTCGGCCAGGAAATCCATCTGTTCCACAGACGCCCCGTAGGATCTCAGGAAGGTTACAGGAGATACTTCCCCCTCCCATAAGGTATAGCGTGGCTCATAGTCTTCGTCCCCTTCCTCATGCCTGCGGCAGGCCCGGTCCAGTTCTGTGACCGTACGAAGGAAGTCGAAAAACTCATACAGGGTTTTCCGTTCCCGGAACTGGTCCATGGTCCAGGGTTCCAAACAGGTCCGGATCACGGTGTGGACGGTGTCAAAGCGCCCGTGTTTGGGGACGGCCTTCGGTTTCGTGTATTCGGAAATATCCCACCGCATGGCGTTCTGTTTCGCCCCGGTGTGGGAGAGGACGTCCAGGACTTCTGTAGCAAGCTGGAACAGGGCGTTTAAGGCCAGCAGGTGTTCCAGGGACAAGGCCTTCGTGTCTGTCCCGCCGGAGAGGGTGGGGTACTGGTCCAGTTTCAGGGCGCTTAAGCGTCCCCGGACCCAGCGGTTTACAAAGTGGCGCTGCTGAAGGTGCTCCAAAGCTGCCGGGGAGAGGAGCAGCACGTCGGTGCCTGCCCCCACCTGGTAGATGGTGTTCCCGGAAGCGGACGCTTCCTCCAGGTAGTGTTTCAGTGAGCGCCGGAAAGCGGTGATGCCAATGGTCTCCATTCTGCGTCCTCCTTTCGTTTCGGCCATCCGAAGGGGATGGGTTCGGTGAAATCTGCTACGGCCAGTGCATATAAATGCAACAGATCGGTGTAGGCGTTTTTGAGCCAGGGCAGCCGGTACTTGCGCCCGGTCTCAAAGGTGACGGCGGCGATGAGCCGTTCCCCTAAGGCAGACAGGGCGAAGACCCAGCAGCGGATCAGGGCCTCCTGTTCCCGGGTATTGCCGGATACCCGTAAAGCCTTTGGCTCCGGCTTAGACGCCTCGTTCTTACAGAACTGGTAGAAGGCCGGGAGCTTCCCGCAGGAGCGTAAGGCTTCCTGGGGCGTGAACAGGTGGGACAGGAACGGGTACAGGGCGTCGGTGTAGGCATTCCGTACCGGCAGGTGGTCTAAGAACCGGCAGACGGGCTGGGCTGCATCCTCCCATGCCGGGTCCAAAGGCTCTGTGCTGGAGAGGACGTCCAGGAGAACGCCGATCTGCTGTGCGTAGGATGCCAGGCCGATGAGGGCTTCCTTGGATAAAGCTTTCGTCTGCCTCCCGGATGCCAGGGCCGGATAGGTCAGTTTCAGCCGGGTATAATGGTCCCGAATGGTACGGACCACATAATGAACCTCCTGGACCCAGGACAGGTTCTGGGCGGTCAGGATGACCAGGTCGGTCTCCGGATGTTCCCTCGGCGTCACCTGGATGATCGCGGTGGGGTTGACCCAGAGGGCGCTGGCTGCTTCCGACAGATCCATCCGGAGGGCTTTTTCGGTACTATGGTAAAACATAACGGATCTCCTTTCTTTGTTTTCCTTATGTTACCATGTCTGTACAGAAAATGCAAGACCCTGTACACTATGATGTGAAATATGTACAACTTAGTTTAAGACCGTGTCCCGGTACTGCTTGCGGATGTTCCCCAGGGCACGTTCCAGGCGGAGCCGCCCTCCCGGCGTATCTGCGCCCAGGAAAATCGCACGGGCAAAGGAACAGAACAGCCGGACCCAGGCAGAAGTCAGGGCCCGTACTTCCGGCGGATAGGCGTCCTCCGGGAACAGGTCATGGACGTCCAGTTCGATCCGGGATAAGGTCCGGTAGGCGTCCATGGGGTGATGGCCGAAGGGGTAAAGCTCCTGTAAGGCCGTAAACAGAGGGTCCGGCAGGTGGTCGATAGGTTCCGCCTCCGGGTTGACTTTGGGAAGCCCTTCCGGGGATGCGGCGTCACAGAGCAGGTCCTCCACCTGGTCTGCCAGTGCGGACAACCCTTCCCGAAGGGACGCCGGGAGCAGGGACGTACGGCTTCCCGATGCCAGGGCGGACAAGGAGAAGTCCAGGGCCCGGTAGGACGACCAGACCGTGTTCAGGCAATGGAATGCGGTGAGCCTGCGTTCCAGGGTTTCCTTCGTCATGACGTATAGATCACAGCCCGGGGCGGCGTCCCGGAACAGGGATTTCCGTTTGGCCGGGATGTGGACTTCATAGATGGGATGGGCGTCGGAAGCCAGGTCTGCCACGCAGGAGCAGGCCTCCTGGGTGAACTGGTTCCAGGTCCGTTGTTTGATCGTTTCCATAGTATCTGTCGATAAGGGCGTTCCCTTATCTTCCTCCTTTCGTAAACAAAATCCTTTCCTTTTAGTATACCATCACCCGGGAATGGGGGCAATCGGGTGGGTGTCCGAGGGTCTGGACAAGCATTTTCCGCCTTAGTATAATGAGAGGAGACTGAAAAAGACGGAAAGTGAGGGATACATGAAATGGAGAAACTTTTGATCATTGCGGAAAAACCCTCCGCCGGACGGAACTTCCAGAAAGCCTTAGGGGGGAGTTCCGGAACCTTTGAAGGGGACCCTTATGTGGTGGTAAACTTACGGGGGCATATCCTGGCCCATGAGACGCCGGAGAAGGTGGCCCGCCGGGAATATGCGGCTACGGTAGGGACGTTCGGACATATTGAGAACCTGCCCTGGCAGTATACCTGGTTCGATTTCGATAAGCGGACGATCCCCGGAAATGTGCGGGACTTCGCCCAGAACGTCATCGAGAACATCCGGGGCTACTTAAACGAGGGCTATGTCCCGGTCATCGCCTCCGACGTGGACGCTATGGGAGAGGGTGATCTGTTAGTCCAGGAAGTCCTGACCTACGTGGGTTACAAAGGCAAGGTCTACCGGGAATACCATGTAGACGAGACGCCCAAAAGCATCACCAAAGCCCTCCGGGAAAAGAAGGACGTGACGGCCCGGAACGAAGGGCTCATTGCTGCCACCACCCGGATGACGCTGGATTTCCTGACCCAGCAGCTGGTGCGGGTGGCTACGGTCACGGTCCAGGAGTCGGGTTATAAACTGCCCCGGCCGGTGCCGGTAGGGCGTCTCCAATCCACCATCGTCCGGTTCGTGGGGGACCAGATCCAGGCACTGGAAGCTTATCAGCCCTCTTCCGTCTGGGAGTCCCGGTATAACCTGGATGACGTGCTCATCCTGACCAACCCGGACGTGGAACAGTTCCCAACGAAAGACGCCTGGAAGCCGGGGAATCTGCCGATGGAATCTGGCGTCCGGGAGGTAAAACAGACGCCGGGCCGGACCGCACCGCCCAAAGCTCTGTCCCAGACCGCTCTGGCCAAAGTCATGTCCCAGCATGGGATTCCCACGAAGAAAACGTTGGAACTGGCCCAGAAGATGTACGATGACAGTGTCATGAGCTATCCCCGTACGGAGGATACCTTCATCACGCCGGAACAGTTTACGGAAATGCTTCCTATGGTGGATAACATCATCCGTCTGTTGGGATTATCTCCGGAAGTGTTCACCCATCGGACGCCCCGGAAGACCCATGTAAAGGAAGGGGGAAGCCACGGGGCCTTGCGTCCCGGGTCGTCCCTGCCAGATTCCCTGGACGCTCTGGATGTGACTTACGGGAACGGGGCTTCCGCAGTATATAAAACCGTGGCAGAGCGGTTCCTCATGATGTTTTTAGAGGATACGGAGTGGGTACGTCATGATTATGAGACCACGGAGACACCAGTCCCGTTTAAAGGCAGTATCCGGATCGTGACCAAGAAAGGGGTGACAGACCCGGATGAGGATACGGATGACGTGGTGACCCGGCTCCCGGATGTGAACCATAAGGCCAAGCTCTATGCCCACGAAGTGAAGAGCGTAAAACCAAAGAAACCGACTGAGGCGTGGATCTTAGGACAGCTCATCAAGACCAACGTGGGAACCGCAGCCACCCAGGGTTCCACAGTAGCACGACTGATTGGAAAGGATAACAACTTCCCGCTGGTGGCCGGGAAAAAGACCACTGACGCTCTGTCCCTCTCTCCGATTGGAAATGTTGCCTACCAGGTGGCCAAAGCCATCTCCCTTGGCACGCCGGAATGCACCCGCAGCTATGAGGAGAAGATCAAACAGGTAGTGAAAGGGGAAACCACCCAGGACGCCGTGTTTACGGAATTTACCGGTGTGATGGGACGGGACGCCAAAGCCATCGAAGGGCTTTCCTTTGACCTGAAAGGCTTAGGCTTTCCGCCGATCACCAGGAAAGTGGAAGGTGTCTGGAACGGGGTCAAGGTAAAAGTGGCGGAAAGCTACATGGGGTATACGTTTACGCCCCAGGAGCTGGATACTCTGTTTTCCGGCGGGACGGTGACCGTCCACGGAACGGACTACAACGGAAATCCGGCGACCACAGACATCAAGCTGGGATACTTAAGCTACAACGGGCGTTCCTATGTGGGCTTCCATGACGCCAACTACTGCTATGGTGTCTGGGGCGGGGACGAGATCAAGTTCAAGCGGTCCTTCATGGGACATACCTTTACGGATGTCGAATGTGATCAGCTCTTGCATGGGGAGAGTATCACATTCACGGCACAGGGAAAGGAAGGCCCCATGCAGCTGTCCGGGAAACTGGAACGGCAGAAAGCTCCTAACGGAGCGGAATATGTGGGGATTAAGGCCCAGTTCCCCTTACGGGAAGGCTATGTCCGTGGTACGTTTGACGGAAAGCCGGTAACCATCAAGGGATCCTGGTCCGACCATAAGTTCACGGATGAGGAACTGAAACGGCTCTTTGCCGGGGAGACTATCGCTATCAACTATACCCAGAAGTCCGGGAAAGAGGACAATGTGAACGGCAAGCTGGAGTGGCAGACCTACCAGGGGAAACGGTTCCTGGGATTTAAGGCGCAGTTTGAAAAACGTAAGTCCAATAAAAAATGAGATCTGACATTCGGTTTAAACAGGCAGAGTTTTCTGCCTGTTTTTTGTCCTTTTTCTGTGTATGTTACACCCTCTTGTTCTGTGTACTTTTTCTGCTATAATAAAAACATGGGACAGGGAAAAGAGACGGGTGGGTAACCGTTTTTTTTTTCTTAGATCTCCCGCAATACTTATTACCATACCCGGATATCGGGAAGAAAGGAGCTACATATGAAACAGACAACCAGCAAGAAAGTCCGGACAGGCCTGCTTTGCGGCGCCCTGGTTGGCGTCCTGTCCATCGGAGGCATCATGGCCTATTTCACGGACGGCGACACTGCAACCAACACCATGACGGTCGGACGGATCTCCATTGACCTCCAGGAGCCGAACTGGGAACCGGAAGAGGACATCACACCGGGACAGGACATTGAGAAGGATCCCCAGGTAAAGAATGATGGCGAGAATGACGCCTACATCTTCCTGAAAGTTTCCGTACCTTATGCGAATGTTACCGTTGCCAATGAGAACGGAACCAAGGGCGCCAAAGCCGATACGGAACTCTTCTCCTATGACGTCAACGAGGGATGGGTAGAAGTCGGAGCGGCTGTCAAGAATGAGGAAGAGGGAACCATGGAGCATCTGTATGCTTACGGTTCTGCGGACGCTATGACAGCTGTCGCAAAAAATGAGACAACTCCGGCACTGTTCAATTACGTACGTTTCGCCAACGTGATCGAGGGCGAAGGGCTGGAAGGCACGACCCGGGATATCGTGATCGACACTTATGGCATCCAGACGCTGAATGTCAATGACGGTACTGGCATCAACGGTGACAATGCGGACGGCAAGGTTGCACCTGCTGATGTATGGGCGGTTCTCAACAACCAGCTTCCGTCTACTACTGTAGAAGTAGAGGAAGCTGAGAATACAGACATCAAACAGAGTGAGTAATCTATCGTATGGGATCCGACTATAAGGGTCCCAAAGAAACCAGAAAGGAGGGTCCGGAAGCGTGAAATACCGGAAGCGAATGACAAAAGCGGTCTTTGGCCTGGGACTTGCCTCGGTACTGTGCATGGCAAGCGGCGGCATCTTATATGCCCGTCCCCAGACCAGTGTGACCAATCAGATCTCGACCGGAATTATAGATATTGAACTGGAAGATTACGCCGTGCTTCCGGATCTGGTCCTTCCTGGAATGGAACTTCCCGGTGTCAAGGAAGTTCAAAATGAAGGAAATGCCTGTTATGTGCGGGCGAAGATTACCTTTCCGGAATCTGCCATTCCTATGGACGGCAGTATCTGGATGAGTGAGGGCTGGACCTACCACGGGGACGGCTACTGGTACTATCCAAAAATCTTAGAAACCGGGGATGTGATCCCGTTGATGGAGGGGATGACCATTCCATCGGATTACCCTCAGAAAACGGAGGGCGGACAGATTGTCCTGGACGTGGATGTGGACGCCATCCAGAGCCTTCACTTCACGCCGGATTTCTCTGCGGATGCCCCCTGGGGCAATGTGGAGATCGAACGGTGTCTTCATGAAGACGGTTACGATATCAGTACCTTCCGTCCGGCGGATGACCAGTCTTTCTCCGTTACCTATGAAGGGAATGCAGATGCGCTGTTTGCAGCGCCGGAAGATTTCTTTTCCGATCTTCCCACCCTGCTCCCCGGAGATACCTACACCGATACAGCAGCTCTCAAAAATAACAGTGATGACCCGATCATCCTGTATTTCTGGAGTGAGGCCAAATCCTCCAAATTGCTGGATGCGATCCGCCTGACCTGCTCCCTGGATGGGACAGTGTTCTATGACGGGCCTTTATCCGGGAACTTCCAGGAACAGGTGACCATTCCGGCGGGAAAAGTCTCCAGCCTGACTTATACGGTATCGGTTCCGGAAACACTGCAAAATGAATATACCATTCTTCAGGACCAGGTGAAATGGATCTTTACCCTTGATAAGATCCGGCAGCCGGGAGGGGAGACATCGCAGGAACCTACCTCCTTCTGGCAGAAGTTTACCTCCCCGAAAACGGGAGTGTCCGACGGCCTGGGACTGGCATTGATCCTGACCGGCGCATCCTCCGGATGCCTGGCCATCCTGCTGAAACGGAAGATCTCAGAATCTTCCGATGACTGTTGACCATAAAACAGGACCTGGATCAGAGTCCTGTTTTTTCTATATAGATGAAAGGAGAAGGAGTCTAAAAGATTCCAAAACAACGCCCATGAAGAAAACCTATCTTACCATTCTCTGTTCTGCGATCCTTCTGTTGGGAGGACTGGCTGGGACCCCCGCTTCGGAAGAAGAACCCCTCCTGGCCTGGGAATCCGAAGGAAGCACCCTGGCTGTTTCCCTGACAGATGCCGGGGATGGAAAATCCCTGGCAAAGACGGATGCTGCCCTGGTGGGGAGCCTGCTGTCAAACGACCCGGACTGTACCGGGATCCGGGAAACGAAAGTCTGCGGGACAAAGGAATGGGCCCATCAATTTACTTATCAGTACCGGGGGCAGGACAGCAATGCCCTGTGCCTGGCCCGGCAGATGCCGGATGGCCGGTTTCTCTCCCTGATAGCCTCCTTTGTGGGGTATCCGGACGGGGAAGACACCAAGGAAGCCTGTGATATACTCTGTAAGGCCTATGGCCTGGAAAGGACCGACGCATATGAGGTATAAAATGAAAAAGAAACGAATCCTCCTTCTGTTGTTGGAGATCTTTGGCCTTCTGGCCATCGGCGGAATCATTGCTTACTTTACCAGCGGAGATACGGCAGATAACCTCATCACCATCGGCAGCAACGAGATCAAGATCGTGGAGGAGTTTGACCCGCCGGACGAATTGACGCCCAACAGTACCTTCCACAAGGATGTGAAGTTTGAAAATACGGGAGAATCTCCCTGTTACATTCGGGTGGCAGTCAAGTTTACAGACATGGATATCGGCAAGTATTGTTCCATGGACTATAACCCGAAATGGGTGGAAGGCACCGACGGCTACTGGTATTATCCGGACCTGGTAAATCCTGGGGAACAGACGGAAAGCTTGTTTACCACCGTAACGATTGGGGATGTACCGGTAGAGACGATCACGGGATTTGATATTATTGTATATGGCGAGAGCGTCCAGTGCCTGGGGGACGTCTCGGGAACCTATGAAGAAACCTGGGCGACGTATCAGAAGAACAAGGAGGGTAGACCATGAGGAGAAAGAAACGAGCACTTGCGCTGCTGCTGGCCGCAGCTACGATCCTGACCGGGATCCCGATCCAGCGGGCAGCGGCAGAAACAGAACCGGAAGCACGGGTTTCCGATTCCGGCATTACACTGGATCTGTCCTGGAATGAGAGCCCCTATGTGTCTGGGGATACCTTTACCCTGGATACGGACCGTTCCCAGCCGGTGAACGCTGTCCTGACGGTCTCCTATGACAGCCCGAAGGTACAGGAAGAGGGATATGACGCCGGGGAACTGGTCATTACCGTGGACGGCTTGTCCAGCGCTTATCGGACCGGTAACCCGGAGTATACGATTGGCGCCGACCAGGCGTCTTCCGGGGAAAAGACCCGGGACTGGAGCTATACCTGGGATCGGCGGACGGATACCTTTACGCTGACCAACAATGCGCCCATTGAAGCGGGCAGCGTCTTTTCCGGATACTTTGAGCTGGTCTTCCCCATGGATCCCCGCCGGTGTACGGATCTCTATGAGAAGGACCTTACGGCCACCCTGTCCCTGCCGGATGGGGATATCTCCTCGCAAACCCTCCATTTTGCGGTGGATACAGTGGTGGACACCTACCAGGCCGGGATCGAAGCTGAAATGCTCTATAGCACCCACGGCTTTTCCGTGGAATATCCGGAGGATTACTTTTGGAGGAAATATCCCCTGGACGGGGAACGGGTGGACCACTCCCGTGGTGTCAAGAATGGGGAACGGTATGAACTGACTGTACCAAAAGGGGCGATTGTCTACAGCCCTTATCTGTCGGTTTCCCAGACGGATGCTACCCACTGGGCGGTAGACCTGGAGACAGGCAGTGAAGATAAGAATGATCTGGTGTACATCCTGTATCCGAAAGAGTCTTTTGCCAATCAGGAAGCAGAAGTGACCCTGTCCATGTACGGCACCTACTGGGAAGGACTGGATGGTGTTGGCGTGGAGGAGGAAGTGCTCCTTGCCTCCGACTCCTGTACAACCCGGTTTCCATCTGCCACGGACTTTGACTTTCTCCTGCCCGGCGGAGGCGGTCTGGGTGGCCGGCCCCATAAAGAAGATTCCTATCCGGGTACCGGTTACTATGGAGCCGATATCTTAGGGGAAGAACTCCAGAACGGGAAGGTGGAAACCTGGGTGGTGACCGGGGCGATCACCAGTTACGGAGAAGCGGATCCCACGACTCTGGAAGTTGTGGACGATTTCCAGTTTATTTCCCTGACCGATGGCAACTGGCGGCAGCTGACCAGTGCGGATTTTGAACATATCACGGTCCACCTGCCCTCTGCCAATGAAATCACCAATATCAACGGAATGCCCCTGACACCGGATACCTACACGGTCCAGGTGTTTGCGGCGACCAATGACGCCATTCTGACCGAAGGCACGGGCACCCTGGTTTATGAAGGACTTTTAGGAGCAAAAGCGGTGGATGTGTCCCTGCCGGAACATACCACAGCGGTTTCCGTCCGGATCAATGACCTGGAGGAGATTGTGAACTCTTTCCGGTACACCATTGATACCCGGTACCATGTCCAGGATCCGGACGGGACGGTGGACTTTGAAACCGGACAGCTGCGGAACATCCTCTATATGATGTACTATAATTCGAACGGCAACTGGATCGAGGAGGATCTGGCGACCGAGGATAACTATTCGGATGATACGAACCTACACCTGGCCCAGAAAGACCTGGATATCTACGGGCATTACCAGATCCGTTCTCAGGCGGGGATCACGTTCTATGGAAGGGATGTGTACCAGTCCGATTTTACAGCAAAAACCGGCCTTGCACCCTTTACGGTAACGGATTCCTCCTTTACCAGTACCTTGACTTTTGGAAGCACGTTTTCCATGGATCAGGATCAGCGGTTTGACCGGTTCTCGCTATATACCATTATCCCGGAAGGCTTAAATCTGACCGGGCGAGCAGATACTGTGGAGAAATTGTGGGACGACCTGACCCTCTCCGGCCTGGGACTGGACGCGGCAACCCTGGCAGAACATGCCACCCTGGAGTTGATCCCGGATTATCAGGGAAGCGGAGGGACTTATATTGCCCTGCACTTTGATGTGACCGGGCTTCCCGTGGACTTCAGTCAGGGAATTACCGCCAGCGTGGATGTAGACGCCAGCCGGACCTGGTACCAGAAGAACGGAGTGGCGTTCCAGGTCAAGAGCGCTGTGATCATCGACTCCGACAGTGATTATCGGCAGGCGGCCAAATACCCGGATGACGGTTCCTGGGCAGATCCGGTGTGGTCGGATCTGGACCATGACGGGGATACCGAGGAACGGCTGTCCTTCCATATGGACTACAAGTCGGTTACCTATGCGGCTTCCTCCCAGTTTGGGATCACCAAATACATTGAAAGTCCTTATTCCAACGGCATGGTACAGTTACCGGAAGTGGCGGATATCGGTCTGGGAGAGACCTATACCTATACCCTGCGTCTGATCAACGGCGCCAGCATTGCCAAGGACATTCTGGTCTATGATAACCTGGAACAGGGACCTAACAGCATCTGGCAGGGGAGCCTCATTTCCGTGGACGTCTCGGACGCCCAGAATGCAAACCTGGCTGCTACCGTTTACTATTCCGAAGACCCGGATGCCAAGACCCTGGATTCCGGCGAATGGAGCACGGATCTGGATCCGGCCGATGCCGCTTCCGTGGCCGTCCAGCTGGACGGAGAACTGAAAGCCGGGGCGGTGCTGGACCTGAAAGTGACCATGCGGGCACCGGAAGGCTCTGACTGGAAAGGGGAACGGACAGAGAACAATTACCGGGTACGTTTTACCATGAGAGACGCCGGCAGTGGGATGGATATCCCCATGGATACCCTGGAATCCAACTACGTCCAGGGACGGCTGGTGGCCGGATACAAGGACATTACGGTCACGAAAGCGGATGCAGTCAACGGATCGGCTCTTGCCGGTGCAGAGTTTGCCCTGATCAACCCGGATTCCGGAGAAACGATAGCGACAGCGACCAGCAATGCCAAAGGCTACGCCATCTTTGAGAAGATCCCCCAGGATGAGACTTACCTCCTGCGGGAGACAAAAGCCCCCGATGGCTATGAACTGGGCGAAGACATCGAGGTAAATCTGAAAGATAAGGATCTGACTCTGACCTTTTCCGACCCCCGGACGCCTGGATCCCTGCTGATCCGGAAAGTCAACGGGTTGGATGAAACCCTGCTGGTATCCGGCGCCGAGTATACCCTCTATGACTGGAACGGGGATGTGGTGGGAACCTACACCACGGATGAGAACGGCGAGATCTTTATCGAGGATCTGGACTGGGGTCCGTACACCCTTCGGGAGACGAAAGCGCCACTGGGCTACGAACTGGATCCTACGGAATACACGGTAACGGTCAGCCGGGAGACTGCCGGGGAAACACAGGAAATCGTATTAAAGGACGAGCAGAGCCCGACCAGTATCACGATTGTGAAACGGGAGAAGGATACCAGTGGCGTGGAACTGGAGAGTCTGGTTCCCGGAGCCCTCTTTGACCTGTATAAGGATCAGAACGGGACCTGGGAACTGATGGGAACCTACCGGACCGATGACGCCGGTTCCCTGTTCGTGGAGGACCTGGCCTATGGCTCTTACCGGTTCCTGGAAAAACGGGCGCCGGAAGGTTATGAACTGGATGCCACGGAGATTCCCTTTACGGTTTCCCCGAGTGATTCGAACCAGGAAGTGATCGTCTACAATCAGAGGCAGGAGGGTTCCATCCGCCTGTTCAAACTGGATGACGCCGGACAGCCGGTGGCAGGCGGCGTCTATGAACTGAAGAATGCACAAGGGGAAACCGTCGGCACCTACACTACCAACAACAATGGGTACGTGGATATCACGGGCCTGGAGTGGGGGGATTACACGATCCAGGAGATGAAAGCCCCCAATGGTTATCTGCTGGATGAGACGGTGTATCCGGTGACCATTGACGAGACAGACCTTTCCGTGGAAGTCCAGTCGATGGAACAGCGGAAACTGGGTTCTGTCGTCCTGACCAAGTATGATGAAACCGGGACCCAGACCCTGGAAGGGGCGGTCTTTGCCCTGTACACCACAGATGGAGCATTACTCCAGGAGAACCTGACCACAAATGAAGATGGGAAACTCCAGGTGGACGGCCTGGCATGGGGAAGCTATTACTTCCAGGAAGTGACGCCGCCGGTTGGCTACGGCTTAAATGATGAGCCGGTACGGTTCTCGATCAATGCCCTGACGGCCAATTCCGTCCAGCAGGTCAGTCTGCGGGATCCCTTGGATGCCCGGACGCTGATGGTGACAAAACGGGTGAAAGCGGATGACATCAACTTTGCCAATGGCGATCCTTCCTTCCTGTTTACCATGACGGGAACGGACGTCAACGGTGTGGAACATGAATACAACCGGATCGTAACCTTTACAGCAGATTATGTAGAAAATCATACCGGGGAGGACGGCTATGTGACCCAGAGTGTGACCTTCTCCGGGTTCCCGGCCGGAACTTACCAGGTTGTCGAGGGAGAGACCAGCCGGTTTGAACTGGAAGGGATCTCCGATGTAGTAAATGGAATCACAGACGGAACGACCGTGTTCTTTGACATGGTAGCGTTCGACAGCGGGTCCTGCACCTTTACCAATAAGACCTATGAGTCCCAGTGGTACTCCCACACAGCGGGCTTATCCAATATTTTAAAAGAGTCCTCGGTCATGACCGGCATTACCGTTCTCTGGAACGGCCCGGATACCCTGGACAGTGGGACAAAGATTGACCGGTCCCAGCTTTTGGTGTACGCCAACTATGACGACGGTACCAGCATTCTGCTGGCGGATGACCTGTATGATCTGTCTATTGAGGAAGTACCCTTCGTCTCCGGCGATTATACTGTGGACGTATCCTATACGGACGCTGACGGCGTGACCGGTACTGGGAACTTTACCTTCCATGTGAACTTGACCATTGTCCCCATCGGGGTGGAAGTGACCGTACCGGAAGATACCTATCCGGGACTCTATCCCTTAAGTGCAGATGACCTGGAGTACCAGATCGTCTTAAGCAACGGGGACCGGGTTTCCATTGAGGAAGGCGATTCCTGGAACATTGCCATTGGAGATACCACACCGGACGGTTATCCGGAGCAGACCGTGGCTGTCCAGGTACTGGAGAATAAGACCGGGACCCAGGATGTGCCCTATACGGCGGAATTCCTCTACAAGGGAAAGCTCTATGAGCTGGAAGGGACCTTTTCCGTCAACACGGTCCATGTGATCAACAATCCGAAGTCCGACCGGATCGGGACCTGGGATGATGCCAATCTGTATCAGAACAGCGCCATCTACGTTTCTGATTCCTATGACGCTTACCTCTTCGGACCTGGCGGATTTGCCACCCACGGAGGAGCACCTTACCCGGCAGATGCTGCCCGGATCAAGACTGTCCGGTTCCAGCAGGATTTCAGCAGGAAATACTTAGACCACCTGTTTGTTGACTGGACCAGCCTGGAGACGGTTTACAACTGGCCCTCCGATGTGCAATGCTTGCAGGATACGTTCCTGAACTGTAGCAGTCTGAAAAACGTAGCGGACCTGCCGAATAACCCGATAGACTTGACGGAGACCTTCTCCGGGTGCAGCAGCCTGGTAACAGCGCCAAAACTGCCGGATGTGGTGACGGAATTTCATGATAAAGGAATTTTGACAAAGACCTTCCTAAACTGTAAGGCCCTTCGGAACATACCGAACATGCCGACGGAGGTCGTGTCAGATAACTGGGAGAATCAGATCGCATCATTGACCTTTGGCAACTGTTCTTCCCTGACCGTGATGCCGAAATTCCCGGAAGGAATCCTCAGTATGACAGAAACCTTCCTGAACTGTACAGCCCTGACGGACGTAAGCGCCGGACTGCCGGAAGCCATGCAGCAGTTGAGTTATACCTTTGATGGCTGTTCTTCCCTGACCACTACACCGGTGGTCCCGGATTCGGTCTGGGATATGGAAGGGGCATTTATCAACTGCCCGGCCCTGACAACGGTGACCAACTTCCCGGAAAGTCTGGTGGAACTGAGCCGATGTTTCTATGATGAAAACCGGTCTACCGTAAGGGATACGGCTCTGGTAAACGTGCCGGATGTCATTCCCTATGGATGCTGGGGCATGGGCGATACCTTCTATGGATGTACATCCCTGACAAAGGCGCCGGCCATCCCGGCAACGGTCGGGTGGATGGTTAACACCTTCCGTGAATGTATAAATTTGACGGAAGTACCGGCACTGGCTTACACGGAAGCGTCCGATCTGGAAAATGGCATTTATGTGGAAGGGGAGATCGCAGACCATGTGAGCAATGGTGTGACATATAATACCCGGACGATGGCCGGCGCCTTTTATGGATGTCCTGTGACCGAAGTGCCGAATATTCCAAAGGGGACCACAGATCTGAGTTATACGTTTGGGTATTCTGATCTGAGAATTACGCCGGAAATCCCGGAAGGTGTCCTTAGCATGGTAGGAACCTATGTGGAATGCAAGCAGTTAGTAAAAGCGGGAGATATGCCGGATACTGTACTGAATATAGAACAAACGTATCAGGCATGTTCACGGTTACAGGAAATTGGTCATCTCTCGAATGGTGCAACCAGTATGCGTAACACTTGTTACGGATGTGTTCAGCTTCGAATTGTTGAGAACTTGCCGGACCATTTAACGAATATGAGTTCTGCATTTGCATACTGTTTAAACCTGGAGAGTGTTCCCGATCTTCCGGATACGGTACAAAATATGACATCGGCCTTCCAGTCTTGTAATAAATTGAAGAAATTCCCAGGTATTCCTGCGAGCGTAACAAGCCTGTATTATACATATGCATGGTGTTATATGTTGACGGATATATCCTGTACCATACCGTCTACTGTAACCAGTATGGCGAGCACGTTCCGTAATATTGATGGAGCTTATGGTACAATTACAATTAACAAAAATCCGAATGAATGGAATGAATGTTTTGCTGAATCCGGAGCAGATGGACCGGGCATTATCCTTACCGGTACCTGTACAAAACTGGAAGAAATTGCTGCAACCGGACAGTACGTCACGGTGCAGTAATACCAACGGGTTATCCCCCTAAGGGATAGCCCGTTCTTCCTGTCACACCCCATGGACAGGTTTTTGGCAATTCAATATAATAAAAAATGAAGGATGAAAGGAGATTTTGATGTATGAAACGAATCCTCGCTACCGCTGTTCTCTTTGCATGCCTCGCCCTGACAGGCTGCGGAGAAACCGAACAGGAGAATCTAACTTCCAATACCCCGGAAGAGCTGGAAATGGAACCGGTCATCGAAGACGCCCTGGAAGAAGCGTACCAGGAACCCTTTGAAGTGACGTTTCTGACGGAACTTTCTGACGGGTTTACGGGTACTGCTACCCTAGAAAGTGGAGAAACCTGTGATTTTACCTATTTTTCTGACGGCACCTTATCGACGAACTATAACAGCATTCCCTATGCACCGATGGTGGAAGACCGGGTCCGGCAGGCTCTTACTGCTTATTCCACCCTTTCCTCCGGTGATGTGATCCTTACCCGGATGGAATCTACGACCGAGTATGAAAACCTGGATGATTATCTGGCAAGCCCGGATTATGTGGCTGCAATCCGGGTATCGGCGCCGGAGGATGAAAATCAGCTGATGACAGACCTTGTTGCTTTTGAAACACAGATGAAGTCAGAAGGGATCCGAAATATGATAACGATTGAAGGGATCGGGATTCTGAACTATCAGACGATTTTCCCGGAGACTATCACAGAAGAGACCATCCGACAGGATATGGTTACGGAAGGGAGGGAGTAAGATGGGCTGGAAAATTGTGAATGGGATCTTAAACACCGTGATCACGGTCTGTATTGTCGCTGTCCTGGCCCTGTTTCTTTGCAATGCCGCAGGGCTACGTACCTATGTGGTACAGTCCGGCAGTATGGAACCGGCGATTGGCACCGGAAGCCTGTGTTTCGTCAACACCCATGCCAGTTTCGGGCAAATAACGGAAGGGGATATCATAGCCTTTGAACTTCCCACCGGGACTCTTGCCACTCACCGGGTCATTGACGTGATGCCGGATGGACTGGAAACCCAGGGGGATAACACGGAACAGTCGGATGGTATTTCCACTACCCGGGAAAACTTCGTGGGAGAAACCCTGTTTGCGATCCCGAAGATCGGATACGTCATTCATTTCCTGACGACCACCCGGGGTATGATCCTTGGAATTACCGGCGTTCTGTGTCTGATCATTTTAAACCATCTGTTACCCTCTGGGGAAAAAGAAAAAGCTGCTGACAAGTAGAAAGAAAAAACCCGAAAAAAAAAGAAAGAGACGGACGTATCCGTCTCTTTTTCTTATCATACCCTTTCTATGAAAGGACGACATTGCATTTTTTATTCTGCGTCTGTGGCAAAGAACTCCATGGATGTGATCTCCTCCCCGTCCGGATTCAGATAACGGACGATGATGGAGGGGTTGTCCAGGCCCTCTACCATGCTCGGCAGCGTCCCGGCAATACTCTCGAACGTGTGGATGCCATAGACTCCAGAGATGGATCCAGGATCTCCTTGGTCATCTGCTCTGCGAGCGCCATTTTTTGTAACAGTTTGACAATTCTAACAACGTACAAATTGCATCTTTTTCCGATGTGCAGTTCCTGTGTTTTTCAAAAAAGGATGTCCCGGTTCGGAAGCCCCTTTTTCAGATGGTCCAGTGCTTCCTGTGGTTTCACTGTAAGATAGATGAGATAATTAAACGCCCCGAGAACGGTGAGATATGTGGTATTATGTAACTGCATGGCCGAATATCCCTGCACTTTATAACCATACGGATCAGGTACAAACTTACCAGTAGTCACATAATATTTGTATTCAAACAGGACATGCATATCCTGTTTTAAATATTCCCAGGCATCTATCGCCCGTTGGGAAGAAAACCCATAGGTTTCTTGCAATATCTGGCAAATCCTGTCTTTTGGGATTTTGGCGATCTTCCGTGTAACAAATTTGTTTGTGTAATCTCTCAGATCAACGGTAATTTTACGAAGCAGTTCGTCAAATGCTGCATCCTCACTGCTCATAAGATCTTCTTCTATGTGATTTCTCCCATCGGCGGAATAATAGATCCAATGACCATCTTTCTTATATACGCCGTGAGCGCCTTCCCAGCCACATGGTTCTCCGACAACAATGGACAACTTCGACAGAGAGACGCCCCATTGGTCGATCACCTGAAAAAATGTTTCCTGTGTCATTTTGTAACCTGCCTTTTCTCATCAATGGGAAGAGAATACGGAAAATGTCGGGGCATGTTCCTGCCGCCACCGGTTGACCATGACACCGATTAGGAAATCCCGTTCCTCCCTGACACTCTGTATCGTCGTGCTCTCTTCCTTTCTTTTGTGGTATCTATTTTATTATATGCTGAAAGGAAAAAACCGGCAATATGGTGCTGCATGTCTGAGAAAGGAAAAGACCCTATCAATAGGGTCTTTTCTGTCAATCTTCCTGATAAGGTTTCCCGGTCGGTCTCCAGGCCAGGATCGGGATGACAGCGTTCTCCCCGTCAAATTCCCATTTCCAGGTCTGGTTCTCCCGGTAAGCGAACCGGTCACAGCGGTTCGTGTCTCCGGGCAGGATTCCCCGGTAGGTCACCTGGACAATCACGCCGTCATCGGGATAGATCCTGCCTTTGGTGGGGACCCATTTTGCCCCGTTTCCCGGTTCCGGATGGGAGCCTTTCGCCTCCAGATAACCAGCGCAGGCTTCCTCGTAGGTCGATGCAAAGACACGACTTCTGGCGGTTTTGGAAACGCCGGAAGTATTGCTTTTCGCCCCTAACGGGTGAAAAACCCATTTTCCCCGAAATCCTGTGCGAAGAAACCCTTCCGTCGGCAGCATATGGTACTTGATCTTTCCCCCTACGGAATCCCATGTATAGGCATACGCCCAGAGGGTCTTGTCCTTATCCAGGTACTCCCGCTGTAATACCTCTTCCGAAATCTGTTTGCTCATGATATCGTCCTCCTTTGTGTTAGTATTTTGTAATTGTAAGAAACGATGTGAACAAGGTTTCAGACAGTTTCCTGATGCAGTTTCCGTTCGGCGAGAATACCCGCCGGTGTGTTTGGCCCATCGTACGTATACCCTTTCGCTGTGGCATAGGCATCCAGGGCGGCAAACAGATCCGCCTCCAGCTGCTCCTGCCAGTTGGCGACGTTCCAGTCCATGGTTACCGGACGCTCTAGGTATCCGTCGTTGACCCAGTCTCCCTGTTCATCTTTCACGCAGACGAAATAGTCCAGGACCGGCGAGAGATCCCGGGCTTTTTCCCCACGGGTAGTTACCTGGGCTTTTGAAAAAATGTTTAATTCAATATCCAGATAGCCGACTTCCAGGACAGCGGCGCCGATATAGGGCTCGGCTGTACCGGATAAGCTGTCCATGGAACCCTTCCGAAGATCCGTCAGAACCTGCGGGTGTTCCACTCCATTTAAGATAAACCGGTAATCACCCCTTGCTTTTGCTGTTTTCAGATCCATTTTTATATCTCCTTTCCTGTTTGCTCGTACCGATTGCCTGTCTCCGTAGATATCTGCCGCAGAAATTCCCGATAATATAAGATCTCATCGTGGTACTGGTCCGGGTCCTGCATCCATTTCTCCACCTGCCGGGCCAGTGCTTCCCGGACATGGTCCCTGACGCCGGGGGTCAGATGATAACCGCCGTAGATACACCGTTTGGCGTCGGCAAGAGAAAGGCCGTGGGCGGCAGCGACCAGATGGTGGAGCATATGGGTAGACCGGATGCCGTTCTCCCACAGGGCCACGATCCGGTAATGATGGTTGGAATCCCAGGTCGCTTTTACTTCCCGCCATTTGTCCGGGCCTATCTTTCGCCGGATACACCCATCTTCCCGGATCTGATAGTTTGGATATCCGGGGATGGGGAGGAACCTCACAGGTCCTCCTCCAGCTCGGCTGCCAGCTGCTCCAGATCCAGGAACGCTTCCGGCTCCTGATCCGAACAGGGCGGGTAAAACGGTCCATTTCCTTCCATATTACTTGTCCTCCTTTTTTGCATTTTGAAAGATCTGCATCAAATCCTGGAGCACCGGTTCCTCTAGCAGGGCTTTCCCTTTCTCCAGGATGGTTTTTACTGCATCTTCCTGAAATACTTGTTCTACCACGTCCCTGGTGACAACGGCATAGGTGCCGGTGGGATACAGGTTCCCCTGAATCGGCGGCTGCCCCTCCTTCGATGTTGTGGTCACGCCCATAAGCAGGACATTGCCCTCAAACAGGGCTTTACAGTCGTCACAGGGCTCATAGTCCAGGCAGAGATTTTTCGGCGCTTCTGCGTCCCCTTTTAACTTTCCCATAAGGACCAGTTCCTTTTTCGGCTTTCCACAGAAGAAACACACCGGAATGGTCGGATTCAATCCGTGTTTTGGGCTGATTGGTATGGATTTTGCCATAATGTTGTCTCCTTTCGTTATACAAAAAATACCCGCCCTTATACAAAGGGCAGGCATTCGCGAAGTATTTGATCGGTCCGGCTGATTTCTCAGCACTTTTATAATACATGGATCTCCAGTTTTTGTAAAGAGGGTCTTTACTGAGTCAGAGCGTCCGTCTGTTCTGCGCTTAAGCCTGTACCACAAACCGGATATCTACGGAATCTGGTTGTCCGGGACAATCCTCTTATCGAATTGTCCCATCCCCAGTCTGACAAAGGATCTGCCAGTGACGGGCCACGTTTCTGTCCTCGGTCCAGACAGTGCCGTGAAAAAGATCCCAGACACAGTTCTGGTCCCGATAGGATGCGACCTTTAATAGGGTATCGGATATCCAGGGGACCATCTCCCGGATTTGTTCCTTCATTTCTTTCCGGGCAGTATCCGGGTCTGGGAAAGCAGCTACCTGGACAGAAGCGTGACTCTGGTCGATCAGCAGATATTGGATTGGACGGTCTTTCCATGCCTTTATCTGGTCTAAGACCCGGTTAAAAGCCTCCACTTTGGCCTCCATCCAGTCCTGTTTTGTATATATGCAGGGTAAGTCTGAGTCTTCCGCCAGACAGGACGCCTGTGTCTGGCAGGCATCCCGCAAATCCTCCACATAAGCCTGAAATGTTGTTTTCACAAGTGTTCCTCCTCCCTCAGATACGAATACATTCCTTTCCTTTGATCCACCCGTAATAGACGGCAGACGGGTCCGGGATCTCCTTCTCCAGATTCCAGTCTCCAATCCATTTCCGGATCGTTTCCTCATTCAGCAGCACCGGGTTTTCCTCCCCCTCTTCCATTTTCCATTCTGTTCCATTCCAGAACGGTTCGGAAACAAAGGCGTGCAGTGTCCCATCCAGGTCCCTGGCAAGAAACTGGTATCCGCCTTTCTTATGGAGCGCTGCGGAAAAGGCGTTTGTCATCGTGTAGGATAAGGGTTTTTCCTCCTTCGCCTTCCAGAATGCATGAAACTCCGCCCCATCTGCCAGCTGTTCGTCCCAATCTACCATAAGACTGTCATAAGGTTCCGCAATCTTTTCAAACCCATACTTCTGACAGATCCGATTTGGGACGTGGGTATCAAAATCCGCCCAGTCAAAACACTGGTGGTTATATTCATAGGTTTCCTTTCCTTCTTCCGTGTGAAGATACTCGGCTACCGCCTGGCGGACGGCTTCCGAAAGAGAAAAGTCCGGGCTGTTACTGTAAATTTTACAGGGCGTCAGAACGGTTCTCGTCTGCGAGCCATCCTGTTCCGTTGCGATAATGATCTGTATTTTCGACATAAGAATTCCTCCTTTATTCCTGATATGGGTCGTCGTTACTCCGCCATGCAGTAATCTGTCCAAGCACTTTCTTTCGAGCTCCTGTCCAGTACCAGTCTCCGTCCTGAAAGTAAGCAAAGGCGTTACAGTAGGATTTTCCCTGAAAGGGATCCACATACGTAATCTGGACATCTACACCTTCACAAGGCGGCTCATTAACCGGATGCCAGCCTCCCCGTTTCGGGATAAACGGCGCCGGGATATAGTCGTCATAGACCATATCCGCAAGCTGTTCCAGGGCATTCTTTCGTTTTGTGACCAGTTCGTTGTAAAGTTCCACCGCCTCCGCATAGGTATCTGCATACTGGCGGGCGTCAAAGGACACACGTCCGGATGACCGGAGCCTGCCGTTGGCTCCAAAAACAGCAAATTTCCGGTCCGGCGTGATGACGCCTTCCACCGGCGCCTGTTTTAAATGGGCGTGCAACGTCTGGTTGTCAATCTTATACGCGCAGGCCCAGAGACGGCGCTGCTCCCGTGCAAACTGGTCTGCCTGAACGGATGTAATGTTTCCATACTTCATAATATCACTCCTTTTTTCTTTCCAAAGGTCCTTCGGTCTGGGGCAGAAGGTTTTCTATTCCTCCTGGACCAGGATCGTCAGAACCGCCGGGTCCCGAAGTACCTCTGTTCCATCGTCCAGACGAATCGTGCAGGGATCCCCCACCTTTGTGATGATGCCCTCCTGTTCCGATTCCATAATAAGCACCCGGTCTCCAACTTCCGGTTTCCGGTCCCAGTTCAGATGAACGCCACACAGGGGACAGTCCGGGATCTTTTCCGGGATAGAAATCTTCCGGTTCCCCAACATGGTACAGACCGGGCAATGCCATTTGATATACGGCTTTTCCCCGGGCTCTTCATAGTGATGTGGGATCGGGTTGACTTTTGCATGTTTCCGATGTACGTATGCAGAACTGATAATAATGCCTGTCATAAGGCAGTTCCCCTTTCTCTGGTGTGTTGGCTATGATTACGGTTACGAAAAAGTTTCAATAAAAATAGAGGGAATATCTGTTTGCCCCTCTACCCTGCTGTCTCATCCCTGGGGAAAGCTCTGGCAGGTGCGCAGCAATTTCCGTTTGAACGTTACATTGCACAGATATTCCTCCCCGGCGGTGTTCAGGTCGAACAGCAGATAGGGGGTCGGGCTGGGCGCCTTTTTCGGCGGATATTTTCCCTCAATGGTAAGGATAAAGTGGAGCAGCTCCACCGGATGGACATCCAGTTCCTCATCCACGTACACATAACATTCCGGAAATTCCTCTACCGTGCGAATCTTTTTCACCAGTTCCTCCGCCTCCGGGAAGGAGACGGTATCCAATTCCCAGGCCTCAAACCAGACAATGTGGTGATCTTTCGTATCCAGAGTGCGGGAACTCCAGTTGAAATCAAACCCGTACTCCTTCCCGATCCCCGTCTTTACATGATACCCGCCGGGAGAGATAGCATTCAGATCAAAGGTATCCTCTGACAGTGGTTTATCAAAACGGATGGCCAGACTGGCCTTTGTAATATGTCCATGTTCCATACTATTTCCTCCTTTTTGTAAATAATCAGAAAAAGCTGCCGTTTCGAAGCGGCATTCTGCCCTGCCATCCGATTCCTTCGGCTCTCGCTTTTACAGGGACCAGAACTTCTGTGGATGCCAGCGTACAAACAACTCGCCGGTCAAAATCATAAAAGACCTGATCTTTCAGATGACAGAGCAGGCTTTTTTCGGATGACAGATAAAAGTGATTTCTTCCATTTTCACAATCTTGTACCAGGCGTCCGTTGTGTATAAGAATCGTGTTGATAAACGTGGCAGTCAGGCCACCGTACACGAACCGAGTTTTGCTCTGAATAATCTTCGGATGCAACCGATCACCCGGTAGTGCCCGATTTGCGTCTAAGGACAGACACAGATACAAGTTCACGGACGGATTTCCGGCCAGGGTTTCCGGATCTATGTCCCGGAGTTGCCCGGTCTCCAGATCCAGAAGTTCTGTCTCCCCTGTTTTTAACGAAATTGTTCCATACCGGGTGGTAATCTTTCCATCGGCGCCATAGTCCACATAAAAAGGCTGGGCCAATGATCCAAGAGGATGTTCCCGGAATGTAGAAAGATGCATCCTCGTAATCCGGATCTCATCCCCGGGATATAAACCGATCCGGGTATCAAACAGCTCATCGGTGCTTTCGACCACACCGTTGTATGTCCTGCCTTTTGGTTTTGTATCTATGCGTATATGAAACCGCTCCCTATTCACATTCAATTCCATTTTTTGCTTTCCCTTTTCCGGCTCTCCGACTGCCGTTATCATGCCAAAGGGCCGGATTCCTTTCCGTCTTAGACACTGTACCCGGACCAGATCCCTTACTTTTAGCATATCCTATTCCTCCTTCCCTTTCTGTACCGGATGAATGGTTACTGGCAGATCGCCCCGGCCGTTTACAAACACCGGCGGGATCCATTTGACGATCAGGTTCTTCCGTCCCTTTCCGGTCCAGTAATGGTGCCAGTGGGCGCTCCGGACATGGCTGCGGACAACATGCCGGGCTGTCTCCGGTTTCTTTTCCGCCGTTACATACCGTGGAGCCGTCTGTTTCTTCCCTTTTCGAATGACCTTACCGTACCGGACGCCGACTTCCGTAATGCCGAGGGGCGCCTTTCCTTTCCGTGTCCCTTCTGTTACCCGGACTTCCCGTTTGACCTGTTCCGTCACGTCCGGCTTGTCTGAGGACAGGTAGAGGATTGCCTGCAAGAGAAACAGCAGCAGGCTCCCACGGTGAGATTCGGGCAGATCGTCCTTATGAAAGGTCAGGACCGGACCTTGATCTGTCTGATGCAGTCGTCCCTGACGTACCAGCTCTCGTGCGGAAAAGAGCATGGGACCCAGCTGATACTGGTCGTCTCCTTTTTTCGGCGGGATCACTTCCAGGGTTCCCAGATTTGGGGATCCGTCCGGTTCAAATCCCACATAGGCATAGAGTCCCAGGGTGGGGGCAAAGGGCAGATATTCCAGGTCCAGATAGAAACACCGGAAGGGTAGATGACGGAGAACTTCTACTGGGACATTCACAGAAGTGGTGGTCATCAGTTCCTCCGCAAAATCCGGGTCAAATTTGTATGCCTGCCGTTCCACGCCCCAGCAGGTCAAAATGCCCCGGAGAGCACAGATCTTCCGAAACTGGTCCCTGGATTCCGCATACGGGATATCCTTTTTGGCATCCCGGGTATGATAGAGCCGTAACAGCAGGTTGTTGAATGCCTCATAAGGTCCGTCATAGGCTTTCTTCATAAAGGACGTCCCCATCATCCAGGACAAGAACGCATCCAGGTTCAGACTGTTTTCATGTCCGGCGAGAAAGTCGGCGGTCAGGGGATCCTGGCTGCGGGCTTTCTCCTCCAGCTCTTTTGGAACAGTTGCCTGTTCTAATACCTCCAACGGCAGATATCGTTTTGCCATACGAAACTCCTTTCCTTACTCCAGGGAAATGCCGAAGGCTTTTGCCTTTTTCCGAACCACATCCCGGGCCAGACAGTCCTCGGCAGATTCCCCGTCCATGTAGGAAAAACAGAAGGCCACCAGGTCCTCCAGAGACTGGATGGATTTCGTGAAATGATCCCGTTTCTCCTGTTCCTGGGCTAGGATTGTCTCCTGGCAGACTGTCTTATCTTTGTACAAGTCCTTTACCGGAATGGTATGGGTTCCCGGCACCGTGATCCCTTTCAGATTTCCATACAAGATACCCTGTGCCTTAAATACACTTAACAGGATCGCATCCTGCACCATATCCGTATACCGGTCCACGTATTGACACTCCCATGGTTAAAATCATGGGATTCCTGCTTCTTCGACCTCTGCCACTCTTCTTTCAAAGAACTGGTCTTACATGGTCTCCACAGGCGTAACTTCCCACATGCCCTGCGGTAGTAGTTTTACAGGGTCAGGCTGTTTTCAAGCCCTTCCTTAAAATGTTCTTTGCAGCATTCAGATCCCGGTCATGGGAAATCCCACAGGAAGGGCAGGTCCATTTCCGAATCCCCAGGTCTCTGACCTCCGGGTTCTGGTATCCGCAGTTGGAACAGATCTGGCTGGACGGGTACCACCGGGATACCCGGACGATCTTCGTTCCGTACCAGATTCCTTTATAGTCCAGCATAGACAGGAAAGCAGACCAGCTTACATCACTGACAGACCGTGCCAGATGTTTGTTTCGGACCATTCCCTTCACATGTAAGTCTTCCACACAGATGGTTTGGTTTTCACACACCAGCGCAGTAGACAGTTTCTGAAGGAAATCCTTTCTCTGGTCTGACACTTTCTCATAAATCCTTGCTACCCGGATCCGCTGTTTCTCCCAGTTCGTAGAACCTTTCTGGCGGCGGGACAGACATTTCTGGGCCTTTCTTAACTTCTTTAAGGACTGTTTCAGACAGCCCGGATTTTCCACCTTCTGGCCATTGCTGTCTGTGTAAAAGGAATGCAGGCCCATATCCAGGCCGACCACGTTTTCTTTGTTCAGATGGAACGCAGGTTCAAACTCTACATTGAGGACAGCAAAATACCGTCCGGATGGCATCTGTAGGACGGTAGTATGGCAGATCTTTCCTACTTCCATGGACTGCCTTACTTTTACCCATCCAACTTTCGGCAGGTAAAGATGTTTTCCAGCCAGTTTTGCCCCGTAGGTCCGGTAAGACCTGCGATGGTCCTGTTTCTTCCGAAACCTTGGATACCCTCTTCCCTGTTTGAAAACGTTCTGATAAGCCTTATCCAGGTCACGCAGGGCCTGCTGTAAGGCAATGGCGTCCACCTCTTTTAAAAACGCAAGTTCTTCCTGCTTCTTCCAATTCGTCAGACAGGAGGAAGTCTCTTTATAATGGATCGTCTTATCTTCTTTTCGCATGGCAAGGGCTTTATTGTAGACCAGCCTGGTACAGCCGAAGGTCTTCTGAAGCAGCTTCTTCTGTTTCTTATTCGGATAGATCCGGAATTTAACACCTTTCCTCATAAAGCCCTCCTTTATGGCCTTGTTTTCTGGGTTTTCACATATCTCTGGATAGTTTCGGAACTGACAGCCCCTGCCGTGCTTACAAAGTAATTCCTTGTCCAAAGGCTTGGCATGGCTCTTAATTGTGGGAACTCCTCCCGTAAGACATGGGAGGTAGCGCCTTTGACCAGCCGCATGATCTCCGGGATGGACAGGGTTGGGAGGACACTGACAAACAAATGGACATGGTCTGTCTGGCACTCCATTGCAAGGATCTCAATACCATGTTCCTCACAGGTTTTCCTTGTATGTTCCTTAAAAGACTCTTCCAGTCCCGGAATGTTGAAGATCTTCCGCCGGTACCTGGGGCAGAACACAAAGTGGTAATGGATCAGTGATACTGTTGTTTTTGTACGTTTATATTCATTCATCATATGTTTATTATATCATATGTGTAGATATATGTCAATAGAATATCTACGTCAGGCTTTCCAGGCTTTCATCCCACGGTTAAAACCATGGGTTTTCTCGCCTGGCCTTTATAAACCGGACAGCTACTCCAAATATATTTCTCTGCCTCCTGCTGTGTCAGTGTTCCATTTTTCTGTTTCGTCTGCATAATTATTTCCTCCTTCTTTGTGAAAGACTCCCAGAAGGATTCCGGGAGTCTGTATGTGCCATCCTATTTTCCTGCCTGCTGTAAAAACTCCAGGGACAGATAAGGACGCAGCTGTTCCAATGCCTCCCGCCGTTCCTTCCCTGTTTTGGCATTCAGAACTCGGAGCATCCGGTCACTGGCCTCTTTCCCCTTCCCGGTAACGCTGTCCTGAAAGACGGCGGCAAGCACCAGCGGCTTTTCATTGGCCCAGGCATTCGCCATCTGATCCCAGATCTCATAAGGTACCGGACAGTCCTGGACCAAAGTCAGGGGACCTTTTTCCATCACCGCATACTGTTCCGGTTCCGGTACTTTCTGGAACCCGTACTTTTCACAGATCACGTTGGGGCATTCCTCCCAGAACGTCGCCCAATAAAGGGCGTCTTTTCCGGGATACATTCCCAGAAAGTCCAGGGCCGCTTTCTGAATGGCGCCTTTGATATTCGGGCAGCGGTCGGTATCCTGAATCACATACCGGTTCCGTTTGGAGAATTCCTCCTTGATGATACAGATTGTCTTCATTATTTATCCTCCTTTTAGAATAAGGCTCCTGCTTTATGCAGGCTTTCCGTGTTACTATGTTTATCGCACCAGTGCGTTCGGCGCCTGGGGAAGGCTCTCCAGAGCATCTCCGAGACTGGGAAAGTCCTTTCCTTTCTGCGGAATCTCCGTTTCCAGTTTCGAAACAGCAGACGCAAATGCAGCTCCCTCCTCCTTCTGGCAAGTCTGTTCATATAAGGACTGATAAGCTTCCGGTACATAGTAGTAGACTGGTGTTCCCTGGGATGTGGTTTCTCCCAGGGCATGAAGTTTTGTCCCGGAAGGCACAATCGGATGCCGATAGTATGAATTGTGATAGTACCGGGAAAGCTCCCGGGTTCCCTTTTCGTCCAGTCCTTCCGTCTGTCTTCCCCGCCGGGGATCGTCCGGGATCAGGACCCGGATCTGAAGGGGCGCTTCCCGGCCTCCGTAGGTGTTGGCTGTCCCAAGGCCGTTTCGCAGGTCGGTGCAGCACAAATTTCGATTGGGATAGGAATGCCCGGCGACAACGCCCTGGCCGACGGTAAAGTCCTCTCCCAGTTTTGTTTCCTCCCACTTGTCCTGGCTGGAGCCGTGGACCAGACAGGTCCATCCGTTTGGAATCTTCATAACAACATTCCTCCTTTCATTCTTTCATTATATCTTATCAGAATGAAAAAGGATCTGTCCTGTCTTTACCGTCTGCGGCGGAAGGGCGATGACAGCCCGAAATAAGCTTCTGCTGTGGGGTACAGCTCGTTGATCGGTCGCTGTATAACCCCGGAAAAGGACTCGCCTCTCAGCATAGCCACACCTTTTAATACCCACTGAATCCGCCCGCAGGCGGCTTCTCCCTGTTCCCCTTCGAAGAAGACCAGCCGGCCTTCCTTACATTCCTTTCTTCCCATAAAATCTCCTCCCTTACACTGGACGGGCCGCAGACCAATTTCAATTCACACTCTCCATATGGAGACTGACCATACTCTTTAGTAATCTTACGAATGATAGATGCCTTATACGGGATAAGCGGATGACCAAAATCCCCGCTCCTGTCCCATACGCTGTTTGTTTGCCTCCATAAATGCCTGATATCTTGTCCCATACTGGCTCTGTTTCGCCTTCCGGTCCAGGATGATCCGCTGTACCAGGCGGTCCTCCTCATCAGCCGGATAGTAAAACCGGCGATACCTGTCCTGGACGTCAGACCGTTGTTTGATGTTTGTCCCAATATTATACCGGTACTTCAGTTTTGTCTTTCCCCTGTGGTCACTGATCCGGATGGAGTTGCAGACTCCATAGTCCAGTTTCAAATAGATGCTTCCCGTTGTAATGGCATCGTAGCGAAGAATATGGAAACCCTTCTTCTTTAATCTGCGACAGAGGGAATCTGCAATGTCTGATAATGTTCGTGCCATGAAAAAATCCTCCTGTTCTTATGAAAGTCCTGGCTATCCGGCAATCCCTGCCAGAAGAAGCAAATGGATGGGATAGAACCCGTAAAAGAGCCATCCCGGAAAGTTCCCTTTTTCTCCATTGTATCCGTAAATCCGAAGCACTCCTGCCAATCCAAAGCCCAGGGCATGAACGACAGATTCCCCGTTGGCCAGACAGATCAGGGCAAACAGGAATGTTCCTGCACCAAAAGCCAGTGCCTCCTGTTTCCGCTCTCTCTTTGTCTGATGGACCATGATCGTAAAGACCGGGGCCAGGAAGGACCAGTCCGACCATCCGGTAGCCAGAATGACGAGCAAGGATACGTCTTTTCGTCCCTTCTCCCATGCCAGCAATGCCAGAAAGGAAAGGGCCAGGGTGATCCCCATATTCCCGCCGTGACCAAACGCAAGGTAGAAAGGCAGTTCAGACACCAGGGCAAAGAGTACCAGGCGCAGGAAATACTGCTTCCGGTCCCGGGTATAGGTAAACCCATCCGAGAGGAAGGAACACATCAAAGGCGCCGTTGCATAACCCAGCGTTAAAAATAGATGATAGGGAAACGACCCCGGTGTCAGAAATAACTGTGCGATGTGATTCCCTGTCATGGCCAGGATGGCGAACAGCTTGATCGCTCCCCGGCTCACAGGTATAACTCCGCCTCTTCCAGATCTGTGAGCGAATTGCCTGTATAAGGTTCCACGATCAGGGTATCCATATCTACAGAGAACTGATACCCATGTTTCCGGCAGACGGCTTCCATGTCCCGGTAAAAGGCGGCAACGTCAAGGGGCAGTTCTACGAATGTCCCGGTTTTCCGGTTGTAAACTTTCTTAGGTTCCGGCAGGCCGTACTGTTCCCTGGCTTTCCGCTCCAGATTCCGGTACAGTGTCTCTGCCTCCTCTTTGGTATCCGCATATTCCCGGATCCGATAGTCCGCAGAAGCCGTACGGGAAACACGGCGGCCGTTTTTCCCCTCCGGGAAGAACCGAATCTCCTCTCCAAATGACTGGAAGAACAGATGACCTTTTACAGGTTCACAGTGGTATTTCCACCGTTTTACATCCGGATCCCAGGTGCAGGCACAAGCCCAGAGGGTCTTTCCTGTCCGGGCAAACTCCTTTGCCTGTCCTTCCGATAAGGTATGATAGATCATGTACAACGCCCCCTTTCCTCTACTGTCTGAATCTTTTTTCCTGTTCGGTCTTCAATCTGTTTCCAGATCTCCTGTTTCATCACATAGTACGCATACAGATAATATACGCTGTGATTGACCGTAACGATCTTTAAATAACCCCGTTCCGGTACGTCGATCAGTTCCGTAATATCCTTATAGGGAACTGTCCATCCGCCCCATTCTCCGTCCTTTGGCTGAACGGAGACAGTCATATGGTACTTGGCGAAGGTGCAGGATCCTCTGGCCATTTGCCGGATACTGTATCCGCCGGAGATGGCAACTGCATGGATCAGCAGCAGGGGGATGCATAAGAGAATGGTTACTGCCACAGCCAGCGCCAGCACTTCGGGAAACTGTTCCGGGAGTTTCGCCTTTCGGAACAGGCCGATGTCAATTCCCAGGATCAGCAGGAGAAAGGCCAGTTCCAGCCATCGCCCGTACCGGTACCGTTTGTAATGTTTCCGGATCTGGCGATATAAGATTTTCGCCACGCCGGTATCCGCCCGGTATGTCTCATTCATGGCCCTCCACCTCCTCTGGGAAGCCTGCCCCAAAGAGTTCCTTGCCCCGTTCCAGGACTGCCTGGCGGGCGGCATCATCCGTATACTGTTCCGCCGGAGCGACTACATGATCCAGGCAGAAAGCAACCAGTCTCTTTGCATCCGGTAATTCCTCCTTGTACGCTTCAATCTGGGCCCGCTTGGTCACATCCCGGTAACGAAGGGCCAGATCTTTTGTGGCAAACACCTCACTGGCCCGGCAGATCTGTACCGAAGAGAGAGCCTCCGGATCGGACTGGCTCCCCAGCAATTCCACATAGAAGTAATCGTCCGGGATCCGGGACTCAAATTCCATATCTTCAAAGATCCGGTCCGCATAGAAATTGTGGGGAATCCCCCAGCGTGCCTCCCCGGTGGTAAAATCCAGACACCAGAGAGGTTCCTTCCGCTCGGTCCGGCGGCGGATCAGCTGTTTCTTTGTCATAGCTTTCCCTCCAGTTCTGTGACCAGGGATTCGATCTGGTCCACCAGGCCCTGATAGCCCTCCGGGTCTTTGATCCAGTAACTGGTCTGTCCTTTCCGGCTTCTTGCTTTCCCGCAGATTCCTCTGGAAGCCAAATACTCTACAAAGGAAGGGTTCGGGAAATCTGCTGCCAGACGGCCCTCCTGATCGCCTGGTACCGGAATGGGATATACTGTGGAAAAGATATCAAACGTTTCCCGGATCAAAGACGCAGGGAATGTCTTGCCTCCCGGCAGGGATACGGTAAGCGCCAGGATCGGCGCCATCTGTACGGTCACTTTCCCCCGGTTCTGAAAGGGCAGGGAAAAGGACTGTTCCGCATGACGCACCTGGGCCAGAAAGACCTGGTAGGAAAGGTTCAATGCTGCCCGGTCCGTCAGGACGTAATACACATCCCCGTCCGACTCCTCTTTCCATCCCAGCACGTTTGCCGGTACCAGGACCTGGTTTGCGAAGAACGGGCAGGGAAGGTCCTTCTGATAGATCCGTTCATATTCCTTTAACCGGCACAGCACCTCATAAGTTTCCCGTACCCGGATGGCCGAACATTTCACGCCGTGTATGGTAATGACAGGGGCCATGACCGGTTCCAGGGTACAGGGAAAATCCATCCATTTGTTCTTTTCGTTGTTTTTCATTGGTTCCTCTTTTCTTATCGGGCACCGGATCCTTTCCGACGCCGGGCAAAGTTTGTTTGTGATCTTTAGCCGGGTTATCCGGCCCTTTTTTTCCACCTGTCAGAAATTCCAGGGAAAGGACCCCTGTTCCATATGTGTAAACTGTAAGACATCCAGCCCTTCCGGAAGTGGGTAACTTTCCGGAAGATGCTCGTTCCGCAGCTGCGTCAGCAGCCGTCCCAGATGGTCCTCGCCTACACCCTGGCAGACGCCCCAGAAGGTATCGCCCCAGGTATTTGTGTTGGTCAGAGGCAGCGGATAGGTGTCGATCAGTTTCTTCATCAGCTCCGGGTTCCTGGTAAACTTGCATGTCAGAACCTGTTTCATCCAGGCCAGACGGTACATGTCCCAGTCTTTCCGAGGGGGTACCCGTTCTCCCAGTTTCTTTGCCGCAGCGCCATCCGCTACCCTGGTAAACAGCTGGGCATGTCCCGGGTCCAGGCATTTCCCTGCCTGGAATGCTGCCTCGGCGCTGCCAAAGACGAAGGAATGGCCCAGTACATTCATGGGTATCTCACAGGCATATAAATTCGATAAAAACATCAGATCCCCTGAGAACATTTTCTCCGGGTTGATCCGGTAATCTGTCCGTTTCAATGTTTTTCACTCCCCTTGTTTCAATGTGCTTTAAAATTGTAAATAGGTTTTAAGATCTGCCGGATCTCCACCGTGTCCCCGATCTTTTCCACAATGGAAGAAGCGTCCTTGTAAGCGAATGGCGATTCATCCAGGGTAGCCGTGCAGATGGACGTGGAATAGATTCCTTTCATGGCTTCCTGGAAATCCTCCAGGGAGATGGTCTCCTTTGCTTTCGACCGGCTCATAAGACGCCCTGCCCCGTGAGGTGCGGAACAGTTCCAGTCCGGGTTTCCCTTACCCTGGCCTAAGATACAGCCATCCCGCATATTCAGCGGGATTAAGAGCCACTCCTCCTTTTCTGCGGAGATGGCGCCTTTTCGGATCACTGGTGTTTCCGGCTTTGTAAGGTCCACATAGTTGTGGATCGTGTGAAAGGAGAAGGCAACCGAAAGGTCCATTGCATCCATGATCTGTCTTAGGATCTGCTCCCGGTTCTCCTTTGCAAACTGTGCGGCAATCCAGGCATCGTGAAGATAATCCCGGCTGTCACGCTCCGAACACCAGGCCAATTCTTCCGGAACTTTCGGCCGGCTTTCTTTTAATGCTTTCAGACGGGACTGAATCTCCTGTTCTTTCCCCTGTTCCTTTAACTCCCGGATCAGAGCATGGATAGCCTCCTGGTCCGTCCCGCTGCAATGCTTAACGGCCAGGTCCTGATAGATGTTGGCTACCTGGAGTCCTAAGTTCCGGCTTCCCGTGTGGATGACCAGGTACAGGGACCCGTCCTCTGCCCGGTCTACCTCGATGAAATGGTTTCCCCCACCGAGGGTTCCCAGGCTGCAAAGCAGATGAGATTGTTTTTTGATTTTATCCTTGCATTTGAGAGCATCCAGAAACCGCTCCGCTTCCCGCTGTTCTGCCTCATGGACAGCAAACCCGGCAGGAACCGTCCGTTTGATCGCCTGATCCAGTTTTTCCAGATCTAGGTCTGTTGCCTCCAATTTTGCTGTCAGCATTCCGCACCCGATATCCACGCCCACCAGATTGGGGATCAGTTTTGTCATTCCCTGGGCTGTAAATCCGATGACACAGCCTTTCCCTGCGTGGACATCCGGCATGATCCGGATTCTCGCCTGTGTGAAGACCGGTGATTTTGCGATCTGGTAGCACTGGTTTAAAGCCTGTCCTTCGATCTCATCGGTAAAAATCTTAATATCTGCACTCATAAATTTCCCCTCTTTCTTTCAAAATCCCGGATGGCAGGCCCGGTAAACATTTCAGTGATTTCACAAATAGTCGGGGGCTGGGGGCAGCGCCCCCCACCAAAAACTGCGCCTGTGCGTAGGCACAGGCGCAGAAGTAAGCCTACTTTTTCCCGGTTAAAAATCCATTGTAATTATGTACCTGCATCTGAGATTCCACCTGTTTGATGGTCTCCAATATTACGCCCACCACAATGATCAGGGATGTTCCGCCGAAGGAGACACTGGCATGGAACAGGCCGTTTAAGATGATCGGTACAAAGGCCAGCACGGCCAGCATGATGGCGCCGATAAAGATCATATACTTCAAGATCTCCTTCAAGTAGTCACAGGTCGGTTTTCCCGGACGGATGCCGGGGATAAAGGAACCGGACTTCTTTAAATTATCCGCAATCTCATACGGATTGAAGGTAATGGACGTATAAAAATAGGCGAAAGCAATCAGCAGTACCAGGTACACCAGTGCTCCGATGGTGTAGATCCAGTTGGAAGGGCTGAACCAGTTGTTCTGATTTAAACCGCGCAGGATCTCGCTCCCGACCCCTGTTCCGTTCCCGACGCCAAAGATTGAAGCGATCATAAGAGGTGTCTGCATCAGGGACTGGGCGAAGATCACCGGCATAACGCCTGCCGTGTTGACCTTCATGGGGATGGAGGAACGTCCGATAGGTGCTCTGCGGTTTCCCATCTTCTGGGACGCCTGGACCGGAATTCTTCGCTCCCCGCCCTGGAGCAGGATAATAAACAGGATCAGAGCGCTTACAATCAGCAGGATAATACCCGCTGCCAGGATGGCCAAGGGAAGTTTCTGCCCTGCTATAAACTGCTGGTAAAGAGCAATGAAATCGCCCGGGATCCGGGACAGGATGTTGACCGCCAGGATAATGGAGATTCCATTTCCGACGCCTTTCTTCGTGATTCGTTCCCCGATCCACATCAAAAGAATGGAACCGCCTGTCATCCCCACAATCAGCACGATGACCGGGAGGGGTGTGAAGGACATCAGATAACCGGAACGTCCGAATCCAATGGCCATGGCAATGGCCTGTACCAGGGAAAGGACTACCGCAACAATTCGGGTATACTTCTCTATCTTCTTTTTTCCCTCTTCTCCGTCTTTTCGGATCTCCTCCAGACGGGGGACCGCAACGGCCAGTAACTGGATGATGATGGACGCTGTGATATAAGGCGTAATGTTCAGCGCAAACAGGGACATCTGTTCCATGGATCCGCCGGTGATCATGTTAAAGAAATCCCAGGCGTCTCTCTGGGCGAAAAACCCGGAGAACAGTTCCCGGTTGATATTCGGAAGAGGGATCTGGGAACCCAGCCGGACAACGAGAAGCATCAGAATCGTGAACAAGATCTTATGCCGCAGATCCTTTACCTTCCAGACATTTCGAATAGTTTGTAACATTGTTATGATTCCTTCCTTTCTTTTTAGAATGCCTGAAGCAGCCGTTCGATGCCTGCCTGGATCAGGGTATCGGTTCCGGCGATCAAAAGCGCCGCGATCACAGAGATCAGGATCACGATCAGAAACCGTTTTCCGACCTCTTTTCGTCCCGGCCAGGTAACCCGGGAAAATTCCACTTTTACACCTGTAAGGAAGGGAGTTTTCTTCTCCCCTGTTGTTTTCTGTTTCTTCCTCATGTGATTGTTTCCTTTCTGTTTTTTTTATGCAAACGAGATGATACTATATTCCTGCATCAATTTCCGGAATCTATTCCGCTGCCAGAGTTGGCCGATATTTGCATTGACAGCCCGGACGTTCAGATACAAAAGCAGGTTCCCCGGGATGGACGTCAGGAATAAGGGTTGTTCCTGTATCTGCGGGTCTGGTATCTGATTTAATCGCTTTTGAAGCTGTAAGGATCCGTTCTCATCCGCCGGAAACCGGTAAAGCTGGACGAAAGACCCGATAAGCCGTCCATCTGCCATGATCCAGGAGACCTGGTCCATCGGAACCGGATAGCCCAGAGCTTCCAACCATTCGGAAAGTTCTTCTTTGATCTCTTGTGTCATATGGTCCATATCCGGGACCAGTCCCAGGTCTTTCTTGGAAAGCGGGACGCTGAAACTGACAAGCCCGGTGTCTTTGTTCTGCGTATAGCCAATCAGATGATCCCGGGATATCTGGAAATCCCGACAGAAGAAATCCAGTTTCGTGCCACCCCGCATGGTAATTTTCGTATACTCCATTCTTCTTTCCTTTCTTACCGGCGCAGGCGGGCAGCTGTATAGCGGCTGTGCACCTGGGCTTCGGTGTGATTGACATCCATAATGTAATCAACATCTTCGTCTGTCAAAATGTGAAGGTCCTTTCCAACCCGGACCAGCCGTTTCCGGGCTGATGTCCCAAAGGCATGTCCCTTTGGTTTCGGTGGATCCAGGGCATTTCGGCGCTGTCTCATCCAGCCCCCCTTTCAGATAAATCCCTGCTGTTTGCGGTACTGGTTGATCCGGGCCCATTCCGCTTTCGTCTCTGCATAGCTGTCACTCATCTGCGCACAAAATTCCAGATAGTCCAATGTATTGGATACGATCTCGTGGTCCAGCCCTTCCAGGGAGTCCGGATAGGTAAAGTTCCGGTAAATGGGACGTCCTCCGTTGTCTTCCCCAAGGGGAAATGTCATTGCTTTCTTTTCCATACAATCTCCTCCTTTGCTGTTCTTCTCGGATCCAGGTAAGCAGATATTCCGGACTTAAGTCCGCTTTTTAGCAACAGTTGGATGTAAATTTCGGGATGTCCCGAAACCGTGTGATCTTTTCCATATCCCTCTATTCTTTCTGGTTATTGTCGATTTCATAGATAGACGGGGGTGTGGGGGCAGAGCCCCCAAAGAAAAGCGCCTGTGCGTAGGCCTGTCTCTTATACACATCTGACGCTGCCGACGAAGCTAGAAGTGTAG